>ENA-OUNH01000156-OUNH01000156.1-human-gut-metagenome-genome-assembly--contig:-NODE-156-length-25830-cov-3.730109_pt1 | contig 25830 bp, 29 predicted proteins | sample MGYA00242806_ERZ504814 | MGnify/ENA primary metagenome ERZ504814 (study PRJEB26092, sample SAMD00036389) | human gut metagenome | host: Homo sapiens | study: EMG produced TPA metagenomics assembly of...
TGTTTATAATTTTCATGTTCTTTGTTTTTAATAGTTTCAACAAATTATAACATAGGAGTTTTTCTATACTCCAGGTAACGCTACGGCTTTGCATCAACCCTTCCACTTCCACGCTGCGTTAAAATATCCCGTCATAAATAAAAGACTCCAGACGTTCTCTAAAGACTGATACATTTCCGGATAGATCAGCTCCTGATGAATCTCTTTTATGATTTCCCCGCCGGCAAGCAGAGTTTCAATCTCACGCTTGGTTTTTAAGATTGTCGGACATTTGAATAAATTTCTTGACGGCATCATTACTGCTGGTGTTGATCCAATAGTTTTCCGGAAACACATTTACATAGTCTTGAAATATCATTTGCTCATAATACCCATTTTCAAATGCCTTTGCTAATGGAACATCATATTCATCAATTAAAAGAATTACTTTTAATCTATAATGCTTCTCTAATAATTTTGACAATATTTTCAGTCCACCGCAAAATACAGTTTCGCTCATATTACTGTCCAAAAGTTCTCTATATACAGATTTATCATGTTCGCTCAGGTATTCACTATCTGATAGAAACTGGAATTCTTCCGCTGTTCTTTGCATAATCTGAACTGCAAAATCAAATGCATCCTCATAAGCAGCAGCATTGATTCCTTTAAGGGAAATTGAAATAACCGGATATTTCCCCATATACGCTTCACAAAGCTTTGTATCTTTTGAAATTTCCAACCATCAAAGATACTCTTCTCTCCTTCTATGGCAAAAGGTAGTTTCCAGCCGTCAATACCTTTGTAATTCTCCTACCAGTAACCTTAGATATCCTAATCCCATAAAACAAAAGCACTTACAGTTTCCTGTAAATGCTTCTCTCATTATGCGGAAGATGGGACTTGAACCCACACGATCGCATTGATCACAAGATCCTTAGTCTTGCTCGTCTGCCAGTTCCGACACTTCCGCATATCATCATTTTACCGTGGTCATCTGCGTTACCGCCTTGCCACAACGACTATAATACACGTTGCGGCATTAAAATGTCAACAGTTTTTTAATTTTTTAAAATTATTTTTATATACAATTAATACAATAAGAAAACCCGGTCTTCCGAAGAAAACCGGGCGAAAATACAAGCTCAAATTAAGCAAGTTTCTCTTTTGCTACTGCTGCGAGTGCTGCGAATCCTTCTCTGTCGCTTACTGCAAGCTCTGCAAGCATCTTTCTGTTCATGTCAACGTTAGCCAGTTTAAGACCATACATGAATTTGCTGTAAGAAAGTCCATTCATTCTTGCAGCTGCGTTAATACGAGCGATCCAAAGCTGTCTCATCTGACGCTTACGCTGTTTTCTTCCTGCGTAAGAAGATGTGAGTGCTCTCATTACAGACTGTTTTGCAACTCTGTACTGTTTGGAACGAGCTCCTCTGTATCCTTTAGCCAGTTTCAGTGTTCTGTTATGTTTCTTCTTAGCGTTCATTCCGCCTTTGATTCTTGCCATTTCCTAATCTCCTCCTTAATCTACTTCCAAATCTTACAGATATGGTAAAACCTTCTTCATGTTCTTTACATTTGTTGCATCTGTAATAGTTGCCTGTCTCAGATTTCTCTTTCTCTTTGTAGACTTCTTTGTTAAGATATGGCTCTTGTAAGCTTTATTTCTTTTCAGCTTTCCTGTACCTGTTACTTTGAAGCGCTTTGCTGCCGCTCTATTTGTTTTGATTTTTGGCATGATAATTTCCTCCTTTATTGTGCTGCCTTACAGGATCTTCATCCCGGATCATATTGTCTTAACGTTTTTCAGCTAAAACCATACTCATATTTCTGCCTTCCAGTTTTGCTGCCTTTTCTACTGTAGCAACATCTTCCAGCTGCTTTGCAAAATCATCAAGGATATGCTTGCTCTGCTGTACGTGAGCCATCTCACGACCTCTGAAACGCAGTGTCACCTTAACCTTATTCCCTTGGAAATGAACTTCTTAGCATTGTTCACTTTGGTATTCAGGTCATTCGTATCAATGTTCGGTGATAAACGCACTTCTTTGATTTCAACAGTTTTCTGTTTCTTCTTGGCTTCTTTCTCTTTACGAGTCTGCTCGTATTTGTACTTGCCATAGTCAATGATCTTACATACCGGTGGCTTTGCTCCCGGTGCAATCTTCACCAGATCAAGCTCTGCTTCCTGTGCAAGCTTCATTGCATCTCTGGATGACATGATGCCTAACTGTTCCCCATCCGCGCTGATCAATCTTACTTCTTTATCTCTGATCTGCTCGTTAATCATTAAATCGCTAATTGTCGTATACCTCCGTCAAATGAATTTCCTTTAGGTTCTTACGCGAAAACACAAAAAAACGAGTGAATATCATATCCACCCGACAAATGTAATAACTCCAACAGGAGCTCCTTATTATCGATATCGGACCATCAGTCACTCAATTGTGCTGCGGTGAGAGTGGATACTCTACTTTGTTTTTTGCTTAACGCAACATCTAATCTACCATATCCACTCTTTCCTGTCAACACTTTAAATGCATTTCTTTTGTTTTTTATTTTTTCGAAATTTATCTTTCATTTCCCATGCAGAATACGGCAACAACACCCGGTCCTGTATGACTTCCGATCACTGTTCCGATATTATTGATCAGAATATTCTCTATTCCCATCTTCTCTCTGACACGTCCGGCAACATACTCTGCATCTTTCAGGCAATCTCCGTGCGTGATCATTATGATCTCATTCTCCCAGCCTTTCGACTGTTCTACTGCCATATCAACAATTTTATTCAGAGACTTCTTGCGACCACGTTCTTTCGCAATCACCTGAAGTTTTCCATTGTTATCCATATGTATGATCGGTTTCACTTGCACGAGTGTCCCCAAAACTGCTGCCGCTTTGGAAATACGTCCGCCTCTCTGCAGATGATTCAGATCATCCACCGTAACATTATGGCAAACGTGAAGCTTGTTCTCTTCTGCCCACTTTGCGATCTCATCAATCGTCTTGCCTTCTTCTTTCAACTTAAGAGCATAGTACAAAAGCAAGCCTTCTCCCAGGCAGGCGCAAAGTGTATCGATCACGATAATCTTTGCTTCCGGATAATCCTCCACCAGTTCTTCCGCCGCGATTCGCATACTATTGCATGTTCCGCTTAATCCGGAAGAGAATCCAAAATGAAGTACATCTTTTCCTTCCTTCACAAACGGTTCAAGCATCTCGCGTGCTTCCTCCGGATTGATCTGAGAAGTCACAGACATATGGCCTTCTCTTAATTTCTGAAAGAACTCTTTTGCTGTCAATCCTGACATATCTGTGTAAGTTTCTCCATCAATCGTATATTTCAACGGAAGAACCGGAACATGTCTCTCTTCCAGCCATTCCTTCGGTAAGTCTACAGTACTGTTCACGGTAATAATGAACTCTCTCATGTCAATAACCTCCTGCTCTCTTTCTTCCGGAAACCACCACTACATTCCATATAGCAGACATGTATTTTCCGGATAAGCAATATTTTCTATATCATACCACCTTTTATAATAAAGAGCAAAGATATTTTAACAAAATTAAGATTTTGTCAGTTAATTTTTACATTTAGATAATTTCTTCCTGAAAGTGTTTTATTAAACACGAGAAAACATAATACCAAAATACATCCCGCAACAAATCCATACAGATTAAACACTGCAGTCAGTACAAGAAGCATCAGTCTCATAAATTTTAATGCATATCCAAGTTCGAAATTCGGCTGTGTATAATTTGCCACTGCCACAAATGCCATATATAGCATTACTTCTGAATTGAACCAACCGGATTCTACCGAAAATTCTCCCATCACAATACCGGCGATCACACTCAGTGGAGTACTGAGCATCGTTGGCGTATTCATCGCAGCCAGCCGCAAACCATCAATTGACAGTTCAAGAAGAAGAAACTGCCAGATCAATGGAAGATTGATCTGATCACGCACCATTACAAATGAAAAAACGCCCGGTAGCCACTGCGGATTCTGCATATATAATAGATACAATGGTGTAAAAAACACCGTTGCGATTGTGATCAGGGTTCTGGAAATCTTCAGATACATTCCGGTCAATGTTGGGAAATAATAATCATTTGCCTCTTCTATCATATCCAAAATGGACGTTGGAAGTATCATTGCCGACGGCGAGTTATCCACCAGAATCACAACCTTTCCTTCCAAAAGACAGGCTGCTGCCGTATCCGGTCTCTCTGTAAATTTAAACTTCGGGAAAGGATTGAACCATTTTCTCTTGAAAAGTGCTTCTGCAAGACTCTGCTGATTCATTCTCAGGTCATCTACCTCAAGTTTCTCAATCCTTGATTTTATATTGTTTAAAAGTTCTTCATCTACACGGTCTGACATATAACAGACTGCTATGTCCGTTCTGGAACTCTGACCTGCTTCTGTCATTTCCATAATCAGATGTGGATCTCTGATCCTTCTACGCATCAGTGCCGTATTAAATACAATTGTCTCTACAAAACCATCTCTGGAACCGCGAAGCGATTTATCTTTATCCGGCTCGTCTACACCGCGGGCAGGATAACTTCTGCAGTCCATACACAGTGCCGCATCATAGCCATCTACAAAAAACACCGCTGTACCGGAGAGCACATTTCTCAGAATATCATCAAAACATTTCAACACATCCACTTCTACATAAGGAATCTTCTGTTTCGAAAAAGTTTCCGCATCCTGTGGGAGATCTTCTGCTGTAATAGAAAGAAAAGAATCCATAATCTTTAACATTGCTTCATCTTTTATAAATCCATCAATGTAGTAGAATACCGATTCTTTTCCACCGATCTCCATCTCCCGGCGGATAATGTCAAAGCTTTTCTCCACCGGAAGGGTCTGATCCATATATTGAATATTTTCTTTAAAAGAACAACCGACTTCTTTTTTAATCTTTCTGATCATAAACCTAACCCTCTTTTTCTGCCTCTTATTTGCCTTGGCTTCACTGAGTTTTAGGTTTCCCTTTTTCTTATAAATTATTCTGTCAGCCTTTTATTTCTTTTTTGTTGTACTTCCAAATCCACCATTTCTTACTTCTGTCACGTCATCATCTAATGTAATTCCGTACTGTACGAAGATTCCCTGCATGAATCCATCTCCTGCTTCTACTTCTACGGTTTTTCCTTCATTAGAATCATTTGTGATCTTTGCAAAGATCTGTCCTTCATTGTCGGAATAATAATAATCGCTGTCGATAATTCCTACTGTATTATTCAGTTGCAGTCTGTACTTGAATCCCAGACCGCTTCTCGGATAGCACTTCAGTACCCAGTCCTGTTCCATCCACACACGGACTCCCGTTGGAATCTTGACGGTTTCTCCCGGTTTCAGTGTGATTTTCACCGGTGCAAAAAGTCATATCCTGCACTTCCGGCTGTCGCTCTTCCCGGCAGTTTTAAAGACTCGTAGATTGCTTCCATCTCTTTTTCTTCCACTGTCTCAAATGTGTCTTTCCACCCTTCAAAGAACTTTTCTTTACTCACTTTTTCAAATCTTGCAATTCGATTCATCTCTGTTAATAACCTCCAATTTATTTTCACATTTTGTAACTGTTCAGAGCCAAGCAAAATTTCAAAAAAGGTATAAAATGCTTGCATTTTTAAGACTGTTTTTGAAATTTTATTTGGCGGATACGCCACACCTTCAAAATGCGTAGCATTTTGGAGGTTGGCTCTGAACAGTTACCACATTTTTATCTGTCTTCTTATCTCGTATGCAGGAAGTTTATTCTTTCCTGCCCACAAGCACTGTAATTCATTATTATAAAATACTTGAAAGTAAAAAACAAGTTGATGAAATAATTCTCTTGAGATATTCTGTGTTTAGAGTATAATAGATTCTATAGACACGAAACAGAAGGTGAGAGTATGCGAACAATGGACTTTACTACAGAACAGCCGGATTGCTGCTCTGTCGGTGATTATTTGGAGATTGTCGAACATGAGCTTCCCACTTCCTATTGGTATATGCTTGAGCATGCCTACGGCGCAAGCACGAATTTCAAGAACCGGGAACGCTTGAAGGCTCGCAAAGGCAAAGTCATTAAGATCTGGAAGGACGACAGATTCAACTATATCACCCTGGAATTTGATGAAGAGGATGTGAAATGATGTACAATAAAGATGATGTTATATATATTCTTGAGAACAACACAACAATCCGTAAAGGAAAGATTGCACGCAAGCAGGGGGATAACTATATCATTCAGCTGATTGGCTCCTGCGGCGCACTGACAATGCCGGAAGATCAGCTATTTGAATCTGAAGAAGCTGCTGAAAAGAGCAGACAGCAGATCAAGCTAAACAGCGCGGATGTACAGAATGATTTCATATCTGTAAAACCGGATCCTTTCGACAACTGGATCGGGCGATAGGAATTGGTCTCAGAGTTGTTGAGAATATTCGTAATCGGCAACAGGATATAGAAAAAGCACTTTCGGAAGAACAGTTATCTTCCGAAGGTTGCTTTTTGTTTTTCTTATCGTTATACTAAAACTCTCTAATCCAAACCTTTAGAACGGTGTTCCATACAGATCATACGGTGTTACCTGATATACGTAATAATTCAACCAGTTCGTATACAGGTTATTGCAATGTGCTCTCCAGCTCAGCATTGGTTTCTTCTCTGGATCATCATTCGGATAATAATTCTCCGGAATCTGTGGATTCAATCCTTTCCCCAGATCTCTTTTATACTCGGAATCCAGTGTCATTCTATCATACTCCGGATGTCCCATTACAAAGATCTGACGTCCATCCTGCGCCATACAAAGATAAACTCCTGCTTCTTCTGAATCTGCAAGAATTGTAATTCTGTCATCTTTCTCCAAAAGATCTTGCGGAACTTCTGTATGTCTTGAATGCGGTGCAAGGAATTTATCATCAAATCCTCTGACGATCGGAATCTTTCTGTTCCTTACGTGGTGCCAGAACAAACCTGAACGTTTTTTCGGAAGTTGTACCTTATCAATTCCATAATGATAATAAATACCAGCCTGTGCTCCCCAGCAAAGGTGAAGTGTAGACACAACATTTGTCTTTGTCCACTCCATAATACGTTTCAGTTCTTCCCAATAATCTACATCTTCAAACGGCATCTGTTCTACAGGTGCGCCCGTGATAATAAATCCGTCAAACTTTTTATCCTTGATATCATCAAACGCTTCATAGAACTTATAAATGTGACTTGTTGATGTATTCTTTGACACATGACTTGTCACTCTTACGAAAGTAACATCCACCTGCAGCGGAGAGTTTGAAAGTGCTCTCAGAATCTGAAGTTCTGTATCTTCCTTAAGTGGCATCAGATTCAGAAGTCCGATACTGATCGGACGGATATCCTGATGTGCCGCACGCAGCTCATCCATCACAAAGATGTTCTCTTGTTCTAATATTTCTTTTACCGGCAAATCATTTTGTACTCGAATCGGCATTGTCCTTATCTCCCTTTTCTTCTTGTATTTCTTTTATCTCTTCCTGTTTTTCTTTCTGTATATAAATTCCTTCGGAATCTACATATCCGTTCTTCCCATAGCACTCTGTATCTGTTGGAAGTTCTTTTTTCTTCAGGATAGAATTAACCAGCATATTTACAATATAATAAATCACCGCAAATGTCGGTACACCAAAAAGCATTCCCGGAATACCAAATAATCCCCCTGCGATCAGGATTGAGAAAACAACCCAGAACGAGGAAAGTCCTGTCGAATTTCCTAAAATCTTTGGTCCCAGCACATTTCCATCAAACTGCTGCAATGCAATAACAAAAATGATAAAATAGAGCCCTTTCAATGGATCTGCAAGCAGAATCAGAATTGCACTCGGAATTGCTCCGATATACGGTCCAAAGAATGGAATTACATTTGTCACTCCTACGATCACGCTGACCAGCATTGTATATGGCATATTCAGAATTGATAATCCTATAAAACAGATTACTCCGATAATCAGAGAATCAATAATCTTTCCGATAATAAATCCACCGAAGATCTCATTACTTTTTCCGCCAATCTGGAGAATCATGTTAGCCTGTCCCGGACGAAATACAGCGTAGATCAGCTTCTTTGTCTGTTTCTGGAACTTCTCTTTGCTAAACAAAACATAAATAGAGACAATGATTCCAATAATAAAATTAAAGACTTCACGAACCATCTGAATCATTCCCACAGTAAGCTGTGTCATCCACAGATTCACTTTCTCCATCAAATCTGTCTTCATCCAGTTCTGAACAAAATCACTTGCTTCTTCAACTATGCTCGCCAACATCTTTCCAACTGTTGAATCAGAAGAATGCATCTTACTGAATTCATGGATAAACCGGTTCATCTGACTCGGCACAGTGAAAATCATGTCGCGGATACTTCCATATAACTCCGGAATCATCATATTGAGAAGTGTAGTAATCAATGCCAACATTAAGATGACAGATACGAAGATTCCAACTCCTCTTGATATCTGTTTTTCTTCTTTAATTTGGGACAATGTTTCTCCAAAAGCGGAATCATCCGACGGTCTATCCACTTCACAATCGGATTCAGCAAATATGCAATTGCCAGTCCATAAATAATAGGTTTTGCCACTGTTAAAAACTGCTTAAATACAGATGAAATCTGTCCCAATCTCAAAAGTGCAAAATAAAATAAGATACATGTCGCAACTACGAAGAACAACGTCATACTTTTTATGGCCTGTTCTTTGAAGCTATACCTTCTTTTTTCATGCTCTTCCCACGAATTGTGCCTATAACTTTGATCTGTATGAGTCTTTGACGCCTCTTTCGCTGTCGTATGCTCATCCTGTCGATATTCACTCATGTACGATCATTTCCTTTCTTCTGTTAAATATACATATTACGATTATAACGCGGTTGCAATAATAGAGTCAACAGTAGAAAAAAGAGATTCAGAAGATCCTCTCTTCCAAATCTCTTTCTATTTATCACGATTTTATACTTTTATCTAATGCTCAATTACAGCAACAATCAAATGTTGCACATTCTGTCCCACTGCTGTGGCAGGCGTCACCGCCTTCTACACTGATTTTCCCTGCGTGACATTTGCACTCTTCATTATATCTGCAAGCTTTCGCCTGACAGTCAACATCTGAGCAATCTGAAACAGACTTCATCGAATCCGTCTTATTGCTATAACTTCCCTCTCTTCTTTCTTCAAAGCTATCGCAGCAGGTCTCCTGTGCATTCTTCGCACTGTTTCCTCCCACCTGGATCTTATCCAGTTCGCAAAGATACTGATAATTGTGTACACATGTCTGTACAGTACAGCTTAATTCTGGCATACTGATTTCCTCCTCTTAATCTTATTAGAACAATATCAGTATGTCCCTTTCTTTTAAATATATACACTTATATCCAAAAACACAAAACGGTATGTATCTCTCAATACATACCGCCAGTAATCTGATTCTTATGCGTTCTTTCCACAGCAGAATTTATATTTCTTTCCACTTCCGCACGGACATGGATCATTTCTTCCGATCTTTTTCGCCTTGCGAACTGTACCGGACTGTTTCTGCTCACGATACAGACGTTTCTTTGTCTCTGCATCAAAGATCTTATCCCACTGTGGGAGTCCATACAGCCAGTCAGCTTTTGCATCGATCATGTTCTTGTAAAGAAGTTCTTTATCAAATGCAAGGCTTACAACTGTATCTTCTTCCATTGTCTCGATCGGGTTTGCTGTCTTCAGACTGTCATTGATTCCGTCAAGGAATCCAACCATTGTCATGACATCCTGTCCATATTTCTCAGCAAGCTCTTTCACTGTTCCCTTCACTTCTTCATCCGGGTTCTCGAGTAGCTGCTCGTAAATCTCTCTTTCGATTGTAAAGTATGTTCCCCAGAACTTCTCCAGCTGATCTTTTGGAAGATTACGGTCATAGGCCATATCACGCCACTGGTCTAATAAACATTTCTCACTCATTGTATATTGCTCCTTTATCTTTAAACTTCGAATTCAATCGCCTTTTTATTATATAACAAATTTTATTTGCCGTAAACAATTATTTGATATATACTGTTACTATTACTATATTGGCGTATGAAAGGACTGGTCACATGAAAAAACTGAAACGTATTTCTGCACTGTTAGGGGTTTTTATTCTTATCGCAATGTATTTGTGCACGCTGATTTTTGCACTGATTGATTCACCTGTTGCTTCTGATCTTCTCAAAGCATCTATTGCTGCAACCATTTTCGTTCCTGTTATTCTCTATGGATTGTTTCTGGTCACACGACTGTTGAAAGATGATTCAAAAGACAATTCTGATCATAAATAAAATACTGCAGTCAGTAATGCACTGACAGAATCTACTCCCCGGGCGACATGCGAAGCTGTTTCCCGGGTTTTTACTGCCTGTCTCCTCTTCAGATATTCTTCCATGGATAAATTTTCTCTGTCTTTTTCATTGCTGTTCTGTTCCATCGAATTCCTCCTTCTTTTTTCTCAGCTATATATTATATGAGGAACTTTCTGATTTATTACTATCTTTTTGTTTTCCGTGCAGATCCCACGCGGAGCAACAACTACATTGCACGCCTCCGTGTGTATCCTGAATGGAGCGTTTTTTACATCAGAAAAGATTTTTCCTGATATAACAAAGAATGTGCCTTGGCACATTCTTGCGCCTGCGGCGGTCGCTTGCGACACCTACCTTGTACGCCGCAGTGCGCATCCCTAGCGGAGCGTTTTTATATATTAGGAAAGAACTTTCCTAATATATAAAAAATACAGGACGGTAAGCTTTCACTTCCTGTCCTGTATTTCTGTTTCATTATTTATTACGATAAATAATATCGTCTCTTCCTGGTCCGTTACTGATCATTGTGATCGGATACTCGATCTCTTTCTCAATGAATTCAATGTATTTACGGCAGTTTTCCGGAAGATCTTCGTAGTTCTTGATTCCACGAATGTCTTCTTTCCATCCCGGAAGAACTTTGTAAACCGGTTTTGCCTTCTCAAGAAGATGTGTTACCGGGAATTCTTTAGTAACTTCTCCGTTGATCTCATAACCAACACATACCGGAATCTCATCCAGATATCCAAGTACATCGAGTACTGTAAATGCTACATCTGTTGTTCCCTGCATTCTGCAGCCATATTTGGATGCAACACAGTCAAACCATCCCATTCTTCTTGGACGTCCTGTTGTAGCGCCGAACTCTCCGCCGTCACCACCACGTCTTCTAAGCTCGTCTGCTTCCTCTCCAAAGATCTCGCTTACGAAAGCTCCGGCTCCTACTGCACTTGAGTATGCTTTACATACTGTAACGATCTGCTTGATCTCGTATGGTGGAATTCCTGCTCCGATCGCACCGTATCCTGCAAGTGTTGAGGAAGATGTAACCATTGGATAAATTCCGTGATCCGGATCTTTCATAGATCCTAACTGTCCTTCAAGAAGAACTGTCTTTCCTTCTTTGATTGCCTCGTGAAGGTAAAGAGATACATTAGCTACAAACGGCTCTACCATTTTCTTATATTCCATCAGTTCGTTATATAACTCATCAGGATTAATCAGTGGTTTGTGGTATAAATGCTCAAGCAGTACATTCTTCTGCTCTGCCACGCGCACAACCTTCTCCTTCAAAAGTTCATCATCAAACAGCTCACTAACCTGAAAACCGATCTTTGCATACTTATCTGAATAGAACGGAGCAATTCCTGACTTTGTGGAACCGAAAGATTTTCCTCCGAGTCTCTCTTCTTCATATGCGTCAAAATTCTTGTGATAAGACATTACCATCTGTGCTCTGTCGGATACAAGAATCTTCGGCATCGGAACACCTTTTTCTACTATAGACTGTACCTCTGCGAAAAGACGCGGCACATCCAGTGCGACACCATTACCAATGATGCTGGTCGTATGTCCATAGAACACACCTGATGGCAGTGTATGCAGCGCAAATTTTCCGTAATCATTCACAATTGTATGGCCTGCATTCGCACCACCCTGAAAACGAACGATGATATCTGCCTCTCTGGCGAGCATGTCTGTGATCTTACCTTTTCCTTCATCGCCCCAGTTTGCACCAACTACTGCTTTTACCATTTCAAACCCTCCTGCGTATGTTTGCTTGTAAATAATATTAATCAGCGGTACTTATAACCATTACCGCCTTAAGAATTATACTATACTTTTGCAGGGTTGTAAAACGTTATTTCGCATTTTTTTATTTAAATGTCAGAAATATTGTATTTCTGCGATAAAAGTATTACAATGGAAAGTAAATCAGGCGGTTTTCCCCTGAGAGCAAACTGTTTCATACTATTTTAGTATGAAACAATATCAAATTTAGTTTAATAGAAGGGAGACTATAGAATTGAAAAAATTAATCAAATGGATAGTTGGACTTGGCACTGTTGGTACTGCAATCGGACTTCTTGCTGTTCGTCTGATCAAAAAATCAAAGAGTACATCCTCTGATATAAAAGCAGATAGCACCGATAGCAATAAAGAAGAAACGGATTCCGATACATTTGATCTGGATCAGGATCTTGAACCAACACAGGAAAGATCTTATGTATCTTTGCAGGCAGCCCGACCAGATGATTTAACTGAAAAATCTGATGTTGACAACGCTGACTCTTCTGAAGTAGAAACACAACCAGCAGTTTCTGATGAATCAGATGATACGATTGCTGAAAACGAATAATAAAAAAGAAAGCGGATCGTTCAATCTTACACTTAATAAAATTGAACGATCCGCTTCTCTTTTTATTAAAATACAGCCTGTTTTTCTATCATCTATTTCCATGCCTTACAGAGTAGTTGAACTGCTGCACGGATTCTCTCCTCATTCATGTTTGCATACCCTAACAGAATCACCGCTTTTCCTGTACTGTCTTCATTATCTTTTACACAATACTCTGATAAGCCATAAACTCTGACACCTTGTTTCGCTGCTTTTTCAATCAAATCCTTTTCGGAATCATCCGTCTTAAAATGCAGCAACAGGTGAACACCTGCATTTTCTCCGGAAATTTCCAGAATCTCTTTCATCTTCCGAAGGCTGCTGATCAGAACATCATGCCTGTTCTTATATAATGCGCGTGTTTTATTCAGATGTCGCTCATAATAGCCTTCTTCCATAAATTTCTGAAGAATCATCTGATCCACCTTGGAGACAGTAGAACTGATGAATCTGCATTTTTCCTGATAAATTTTCAAAATATGTTCCGGAAGCACCATATAGCTCATTCGAATAGAAGGTGCCAGTGATTTAGAAAAGGTACCTGTATAAATCACTTTCCCATTGCTATCACTTCCCTGCAGTGCCGGAATCGGCTTTCCTTTATATCGAAATTCACTATCGTAATCATCTTCAATAATATATCTGCCTTCTGCCCCATCTGCCCATTTCAAAAGTTCCATTCTTCTTTGTATCGGCATAACACATCCAAGTGGATACTGATGAGACGGCATGACAAATGCAATATCCGCCCCTGATTTCTCTAATTCATCAATCCGCATCCCGCTTTGATCCATATCAACAGTACAGACTTTATAGCTTAATCGTTCAAACAAACGATAGGCCTGTCCATAGGTTGGGTTTTCCAGCGCAACTTTATGACAATTTCCAATCACTGTCGTTAAAAGCATAAGCAAATAATCACTTCCTGCTCCAATAATGATCTGATCCGGATGACAGTGTATTCCTCTTGCCTGATGCAAATAACTGCTGATTACATTCCGAAGCCCATATTCCCCTTGAGGATTCCCCAATCGGAACATCTCTGCCTTATCATCTATCAGGCATTCTTTGGATAATTTTCTCCAGACATTATACGGAAAACTGTTGAGATCCACACCGTTCGGAGTGAAATCATACGCGTATTCTGCCACTCCTGAAGAAATCGGTTCAACTTTGATCTCCGGTCTCTTCTGAAGCTGATATATGCCTTCGATCTTTGCGACAAAATATCCTTTGCATGGGATTGCCTCCACATACCCTTCCGACAGGAGCTGTTCATATGCAAGTTCTACTGTACTCCTGCTCACTACCAGATGCTTACTCAATGCTCTTGTAGATGGAAGCCGCTCTCCACTCTGTATTACGTTATTCTGAATCTCTTCCTTGATAAATTCATAAATCTGTTCGTACAGCGGAGTTTTTGATTTTGGATTCAAACTCATTGTCAATTCATACATTCTTGTCCTCCCCCCTGCATCACACCTATAACTATGAAAAACTGCCGTGAACAATTTCTCATTGTGATCACGGCAGTCCATTTTTTATTTCTTCGGCAGTTTGAAAGAACTCTTCAGAGAAACAATACGGTTAAATACCAGATTCTCCGGTGTAGAATCCTTTGCATCGATACAGAAAAATCCGTTTCTTACAAACTGGAAGCTATCATAAGCTTTCGCATCTGCAAAGCTTGGCTCCACATAAGCATCTTTGATAATCTTCAGAGAATTTGGATTCAGGTTCAGAGAACCATCCTCTTTATTGTATACACCCTTCTCTTCATCTACAAGGTTCTCATACAGTCTTACTTCTGCTTTCTGTGCATATGGTGCCGGAACCCAATGAATTGTTCCTTTCACCTTACGTCCTGTAAATCCACTTCCAGCCTTTGTCTCAGGATCATAAGTACAGTGAACTTCTGTCACGTTACCATTCTCATCCTTTACAAAGCTTTCACATTTCACAAAATATGCGTGCATCAGACGAACTTCATTCCCTGGGAACAAGCGGAAATATTTCTTTGGCGGTTCTTCCATAAAGTCGTCTCTCTCGATGTAGAGTTCACGACAGAACGGAACTTTACGCTGTCCAAGTTCTTCGTTCTCCAGATTATTCGCAACATCCAGATATTCAACTTCTCCTTCCGGATAGTTATCGATCACAAGCTTGATCGGATCAAGCACAGCCATCATACGGGAACGCTTCATCTTCAGATCCTCACGGATACAGTACTCAAGCATCGCATAATCAACAGAGCTCTGGCTCTTGGAAATACCACACATATCAATAAACATCTTGATTGACTCCGGTGTAAATCCTCTTCTTCTGAGTGCTGCGATAGAAACCAGTCTTGGATCATCCCATCCATCAACGATCTTATCTTCTACGAGCTTCTTAATATAGCGCTTTCCTGTTACAACATTCGTAAGATACAGTTTTGCGAACTCAATCTGACGCGGTGGGTTCTCGAATTCACATTCTCTCACAACCCAGTCATAAAGCGGTCTGTGATCTTCAAATTCAAGTGTACAGATGGAATGTGTGATTCCCTCGATTGCATCCTCGATTGGATGAGCAAAATCATACATCGGATAAATGCACCACTTATCACCTGTATTGTGATGTGTCATGCGGGCAACACGATAAATGATCGGGTCACGCATATTGATATTCGGTGATGCCATGTCGATCTTCGCACGAAGAACTTTCTCTCCGTCTGCATACTTTCCTGCACGCATATTCTCAAAAAGTTCAAGGTTCTCTTCTACAGAACGGTTTCTATATGGGCTTTCCTTTCCAGGCTCTGTAAGAGTTCCTCTATATTCACGCATCTGTTCTGCTGTAAGATCACAGACAAATGCTTTTCCTTTCTTGATCAGCTTCACAGCACACTCATACATCTGATCAAAATAATCGGATGCAAAATAAAGATGATCCTTCCAGTCAGCACCCAGCCACTTAATATCCTCTTTGATAGACTCAACAAATTCTGTCTTCTCCTTTGTCGGGTTCGTATCATCAAATCTCATATGGAATTCACCATTATACTTCTCTGCCAGTCCATAGTTCAAAAGGATAGACTTCGCATGACCAATATGAAGGTATCCATTCGGCTCCGGTGGGAAACGGGTGCATACATGATCGTAAACTCCTTCTGCCAGATCCTTATCTATCTCCTGTTCAATAAAATTCTTTGAAACTGTTTCGTTCTCCATATCTTCCTCCTACTAACCATAAGTACCATCCGGATGATCTGTCACATTCCTTCGGAAGTGTGATTTATCCTACAGGTTTTCATGCTCAATATCTTATCACATAAAAAGAACAACCACAAGAGATTCTTTTCGCCTCCTCTCATAGTTGTCCTTTTAAGGTTACTGTTCACTCCCGTGTCAATCACTCCGCTGATTGACACGGAGGATGCGTGTTTTGACTTGAATGCATCTCGCCCATCGCCAAAGGCGATTTAAAATGGCGAGATGCGTTGCTGGTCGCACATCGTGTGAACAGTAACTGATTTTAGTATAAGATGTTTGATAATTGAATAGATGTTTGACATAGAATGAAAGCGGTGTTAATATGATATTAGAAAAGGTGCTACCGATGACGGTTCGCCTGATGAAAAAAAGATGGTAAAAAATAACCGCTCTCAGTTTCCTAGGCTAAGGGCGGTTATTTTGTGCCTTGGAATCACGCTTCCCATGAGCGTAACCCAGACTGTAAAAAAGTCGCACACAGTGAAATCACTGCGATTAAGTCACTGATGGTCAGCATAAGCACATACCTCCTTTCGTAAGAATTCCCTCAAAAAGAGAGATAGATCTATGTAATCGGAGCTATATACTCTCCGCACAAAGCGAACCGCCATTTCACGTCAAGTGAAGTAGCACCTTAGGCTGTAAAGCCTGTGTCTATTCTATCAAATCCCTAACGATTACACAATGTGTAAAATAATAAAATTAACGCAAATGAATTAATGAAAGGAAAGAAGATGGAAAATCCATTAAAAATAGTCTGGATCGTGCTTGGATTTCTTTGTCTGGGACTTGGTACGATAGGAATAGTACTTCCTATTCTGCCAACCGTTCCGTTTTACATGGCAACGCTGTTCTGCTTTGCCAAGAGTTCAAAGAAACTGCATGATTGGTTCATAGGAACGAATTTATATAAGAAACATCTGGACAGCTTCGTCCAGAAAAGAGCCATGACGATGGGAACAAAGTGCAAGATCGTAGGAACTGTGACCGTAGTTATGGCGATCGGATTTATCTGCATGAAGGATGTGCCGGTTGGAAGAATCTGTCTGGCAGTGGTGTGGGTGTGTCACATTATGTATTTCTTCTTAAGGGTAAAGACAGTAAAAACGGGAGAAATGGAAACGGAATAAACAGCTTTGATATGAATAAAAAGAATAAAGTAGAAAAAAAGCGGCAGAAAGAACAGTATGTCGTGGAAGAGATGATCCGGCTGTACTGTCGGAAGAATCATAAGGAATATGACAAAACGACAGGAAAGATGTGTCCTTCCTGTCAGGAACTTTCAGATTATGCCAGACTCAGAAGCCAGAAATGTCCATTTATGGAAGAAAAAACATTCTGTGCGAACTGTAAGGTGCATTGCTATAAGCCAGAGATGAGGGAGAAGATCCGGAAGGTCATGCGGTTTTCCGGACCGAGGATGCTTTTCTATCATCCGGTGCTGGCAGTGTGGCATCTGGTCTGTAGTGTGAAAGAAAAATAGTGAGTAGGTAAAAAGCAAATGATTAAAACAAGACTGGTGGGACTTTTATCCCACGCAAAAAAGTACATTGTCTACACCATCCTGTGGCAGTGGGCGGCATTGCTCTCACAGGTGCTGGCGGTATTTACGATTGCCGACCTGTTAGAGCGCGTGGTCTATCGTGCGGTGACAGTACCGGTGATTGAGAGGACAATCCTGATCCTCGTTCTGGTGGTGATCATACGATTTGTATGCGAACGGATGGGGGCAAGGTCTTCGTATCTTGCATGTGTAGATGTAAAGAGAATTTTAAGAGAAAAGATTTATGACAAGATGTTGAAACTGGGAGCTTCCTACAGTGAGCAGGTGTCTTCTTCTGAGGTGGTACAGGTTTCGACAGAAGGTGTCGAGCAGTTGGAAACGTATTTTGGAAAATACCTTCCGCAGTTGTTCTACAGCCTGATCGCACCACTGACCTTATTTCTCATTCTTTGCAGAGTGAGTGTAAAGGCAAGTGTGATCCTGTTGATCTGTGTGCCACTGATCCCGATCTCGATCGTTGTGGTACAGAAGATCGCAAAGAAACTTTTGAACAAATATTGGAGTATCTATACCGGGCTGGGTGATTCGTTCCTTGAGAATCTGCAGGGACTGACGACGCTGAAGATCTATCAGGCAGATCAGCAGAAAGCGGACGAGATGGATGTGGAATCCCAGAACTTCCGCAGGATTACGATGAAAGTTCTGACCATGCAGCTCAATTCCACAAGTGTGATGGACATTGTGGCATATGGTGGTGCAGCGATTGGTATGGCAGTAGCGGTATCCGAGTTTTTAAAAGGAAATATTTCAGTAAGCGGAACGCTTTGCATCGTCCTGCTTGCCAGCGAGTTTTTCCTGCCGCTTCGACTGCTTGGTTCATTCTTCCATATCGCAATGAATGGTATGGCAGCGAGTGATAAGATTTTCAAGATTTTAGATTTACCAGAACCACAGGCCGGAAAAAAAACACTGCCGGACGGAGCATTGGATGTTACATTAAAAGATGTGCATTTTTCGTATGAAGAGGATAGAGAGATTTTAAAAGGCATCAACTTAAATCTTCCGGCAGGAAGTTTTGTATCACTGGTTGGTGAATCAGGATGTGGTAAGAGTACGATTGCAGGAATTCTTGCAGCAAAGAACCGGGGATACAGCGGAGAGATCACCATCGGTGGTGTACCGCTGAATGAAGTGAATGAAACGAATCTGATGCAGAGGGTTGTTTTGGTCCGCCATAACAGTTATCTGTTCAAAGGCACAGTAGAAGAAAACCTGAAGATGGCAAAACCGGATGCGACGAAAGAAGATATGGAAGCAGTTCTTCAGAAAGTAAATCTCTTAGGATTCTTACAGACGCAGGATGGATTGCAGACACGGTTATTAGAAAAAGCAAGCAACCTGTCCGGCGGTCAGTGCCAGAGACTGGTGATTGCCAGAGCATTGCTTCGGACAGACAGTGCAGTTTATATTTTCGATGAAGCGGCATCTAATATTGATGTGGAAAGTGAAGAACTGATCATGAATGTGATTCATGAACTGGCAAAGACAAAGACGGTGCTTCTGATTTCCCACAGACTGGCAAACGTCGTGAAGTCCGACAAGATTTATTTCTTAAAAGACGGGGAAATCAAGGAAAGTGGAAAACATGACGAACTGATGAGCCAGAATGGTGCATACAGACATCTGTATGAAAGCCAGATGGCTCTGGAAAACTATGGGAAAGGGGGAGTGGCATAATGAGTGAACATACAAATACAACGAAACGCAGAAGTGCCATTCAGATCATGGGAAGCCTGATCGGGTTAGTAAAACCCCTGCTTCATATCATGCTGGCAGCAATTATCCTTGGAACATTGGGTTACTTGTGTGCGATCTTCCTGACAATACTGGCAGGACAGGTCATCATGCATGGACTTCTGACAGGGATAGCAGGAATGATCGTTCCGGTAGAGAAGATGTGGTTAGTATTTACCCCGGTAAAGACGATTATCATAGTCATGATCGTGATCGCAGTGCTCCGGGGAATCCTGCATTATGTGGAACAGTATTGTAACCATTTTATTGCGTTTAAACTGTTGGCGATCATTCGTCATAAAGTGTTTGCTTCCTTAAGAAAGCTCTGCCCGGCGAAACTGGAAGGTAGAGACAAGGGAAATCTGATCTCGATCATCACAACAGATATCGAGCTTCTGGAAGTGTTCTATGCACATACCATTTCCCCGATTGCGATTGCCACACTGACCTCGGTTATTATGGTAATCTTTATCGGAAGGTATCACTGGTTAGCAGGACTGCTTGCACTGGCAGCTTATCTGATTGTCGGTGTTGCCATTCCGATGTGGAATGGAAAACGTGGCAGCCAGAAGGGAATGGAGTTTAGAACAAGCTTCGGAGAACTGAACAGTTTTGTTCTGGATTCCTTACGTGGATTAGATGAAACCATCCAGTACGGACAGGGTGAAAAGAGAAAAGAGCAGATGACAGGGCAATCCAAAAACCTTGCCGGAATGCAGGAGGATTTAAGCAAAATGGAAGGCTCACAGCGTTCATTTACGAACATGGTCATCCTGCTTGCATCCTTTGGAATGCTGGCACTGACGATCTGGCTCTATGCAAAGGGCGAGATGGGATTTGAAGGAATCTTAACCTGTACGATCGCAATGATGGGTTCTTTCGGCCCGGTAGTAGCATTATCAAGCCTTTCCAACAACCTGAACCAGACACTGGCAAGTGGTGAGCGTGTTCTTTCTTTATTAGAAGAGACACCACTTGTGGAAGAGATACCGGGGGATGTGGATACTTCTGCTGATCAGAGTGAGAATTCTGAGGAGAGTGCAGATCATGCATTTGCAGGAGCAGAGGCAGAGAACGTAACATTTGCATACGGTGCGGAGACCATTTTAGATAATTATTCTCTGAAATTACAGCCGGGAAAAATCACAGGGATTCATGGTGCGAGTGGTTCCGGAAAATCTACACTCTTAAAGCTGTTGATGCGGTTCTGGGATGTGCAGGATGGAAGCGTATCGGTAGACGGTACAGATGTCCGAAAGATTCCGACCAGGCATTTAAGAGATATGGAAAGTTATGTCACGCAGGAAACACACCTGTTCCATGATTCGATTGCAAACAATATCGAGGTGGCAAAGCCGGGAGCATCCAGAGAAGAGATTATGGAAGCCGCAAAGAAAGCGTCTATCCATGATTTTATTATGACTCTTCCAAAAGGATACGACACAGAAGTCGGAGAACTGGGTGACACGTTGTCCGGCGGTGAGAAGCAGAGAATCGGAATTGCAAGAGCATTTCTGCATGACTGCCCTCTAATCCTACTTGATGAGCCTACATCAAATCTTGACTCTTTAAATGAGGGAATTATTTTAAGATCATTAAAGAATCCGCTAGAAAGAAAACAGTTGTTCTGGTATCCCACAGAGTATCCACAATGAACGTGGCAGATGTGGTATATGAAATGGAGAACGGAAGGATTTCATAGCTAAAACATTTGAAATAGCATCACTAAAAGCGGCATGGTAACAATAGAAAACAGTGTTGTAACAACATTGATCGCACTGGCATATTGAGAATCATTTCCGTATACTTGACACATTTGGGTTACAGTTGAGGCAGATGGAGTAATGATTGCAAGAAATACAATGAGCATGATTTTATCTCCATCTGCTGAAAAAGTGGCGAGCTGACTTAACTTAATCAGAATCAGTGCAAATATAGGTAATACGATTAACCGGAGAATAGAGATAAAATAAACTTTTTTATTTGTAAAAATCTGCTTCAGATCCATACCGGCAAAAAGCATACCTGTAACGATCATGCTTGCAGGTCCGATCATATTACCGACAGAACTTATCGAATCATTTATGATTTCCGGTAAATGGATTTTTGTAAAGAAAAGCAGGATTCCAATAAAAATAGAAATCATATTTATATTGAGGACAATCTTTTTCCAGTCATAAGAAGCCTCTTGGCTGATAATTTTCTTACAGTGAGTCCATATAAAAACGAGTTGCACGCTCATGAATACACATCCATATAATACCCACTCTTTTCCTAAGATAAAAGTTACGATTGGTACGATCAGATTACCAGAATTAGAGTAATAGATAGAGGCAATTTCTACTTCGTTTAAATGAAAAAGTTTCCCTAAAACAGAGACAACAATAAGAAGGATAATCTGTGTAAGAACAGATGCTATAAAAGCTAGTAGCAATCCTCTCACAGTGTCAGAAGTATAATCAACTTGAAAAGCGTTTATAATTACACAAGGGATGACCAGATAAAGGATGATTTTGGATAATACCTTACTGTCGGTATCCTCGACAATACCTGTTTTTACAATTAAGTATCCCATAAAGATCATAAGAAAAAGCTGTGCAATTTGTTTCATGAGAAGTATACTGATGGTCATAAAATTATCTCCGTATTCTTGTAAAGTCTTTCATAATAGAACTGATTTAAACCATAAATAAGTATAGTACTTTTTTAAGAAAAGTAAAGTATGTAAGTAAAATCCGTACCGCATACGAAAATGCAGCAAATTATCAACCGGGTTTGGAACCGACCTTCCAATCCAATCGAGAAGCACTGTTCAGAGAATGATTAAAGATATGCCATACAATAGCTGCTCATCTTAGAGAAGCAGGAATTTATCCGGCGCGGTGGAGTAAGGACGGTGTTCATGGCTTTCGGGCCGCCGTCACGGGCCTGTGATTGCCTTGCGGTAAATGACAAGGGAAATGATCGCAGTAATCGCTTCCGTGATCCAAAACGCATTCCAGACGCCAACCGCTCCGAAAAACCTGCTGAGTAAAAACGCAGCCGGGATGATGACCACTACATACCGGCAAAGGGAAATCAGTAAGGAGGGAGTTCCTTTCCCAAGTCCCTCCAATGCGCCGGAAGATGTAACAGAAACCGCCGAGACGATAAACCCGGCCCCGATGATGCGTAAGGCGGTTTCCCCGGCCTGAATCGTCGCTTCTGTGTGGGTAAACAGCCCCATCAACTGTCCGGGGATCAGCAGACATATTACCGTCCCAAACACCATAATGATACCACTCATGCACAAAACGATCTTAAAGATCTGGCTGACCCGTTGGTGTTCCCCCGCGCCGTAGTTATAGCCGATCAGGGGGCGCATCCCCTGCACAATGCCATTCGCTGGAAGATAGACAAATGTCTGCAATTTGTAATAGATTCCCAAAACCAGAATATACACTTCGGAATATGCCGCCAAAATCGCATTGAGCGCCGAAATCAAAAGAGACGGAAGCGCGAGATTCAGGGTTGCGGGAATGCCAATGGAGTACAGCTTTATTACCATCTTTTTGCTGGGGAGAATGTACTGCCTGCGGATATGCACGCGAATTGGCCGCGCAAGATAGACTACAAGGTAAATCGTCAGCGTCAGAGCCTGTCCGATGCCGGTCGCTAGCGCAGCGCCTTCGATTCCCATTTCCGGGAATGGGCCATAGCCAAAAATCAGAACGGGATCTAAGACAATGTTTGTGATGCACCCGCACATCAGGCTTATCATGGTCGTTTTCATGTTTCCTACTGCCTGGAACAATTTCTCAAACGTCATGCTGACGGTAACAATGAGTGTAAAGGCGAACGCAACGACAGAATAGCGGACGCCAAGTTCAATGACCGCTTCGGATGAAGTGAACATCCGCAGGAAAACCGGCATGATCGTAATACAGCAGACTGTCATAACAACGCCATGAATCACGGCAAGCACAAGTCCCTGCGTGGCTGCCTGATCCGCTTTTCTGTGATCCCCCGCGCCCAGATAGAGGGCGATCACTGCATTGATCCCAACGCCAAATCCAATTCCGGCAGCATTGATAAAATTTTGAACCGGGTAAACCAACGATAATGCCGTCATAGCCTCCTCGCTGATCTGCGCGACGAAAAAACTGTCCACAATGTTATAGAGAGAATTAACTAGCATGGATAACACCATAGGCAATGACATGGATAAAATCAGCGGTAATACCGGTTTCTCTTTCATGAAAGTGTCGTTCATCATTTTTCCTCCTTGGAACACGTTATGAGATATTTTTGCGGCGATGCCATGCCATCATCACAAGAGCAACGAGCAAAGTGGCAGTTTCGGCAACCGGAAATGCAAGCCAGATTCCGTTCAGATGGAACAATTTGTCCAGACACCATACGGCGGGAACAAGGAAAAGCATCTGCCTGCATAATTGGATTGCCATGCTGGAACCTACTTTTCCGTAGCCTGAAAATAGGTGGAAATCATAGTAGAGAGACCGCAAAACAGATAGCTTGCCGCCATAATCCGCATAGCGGATATCCCAAAGGAGCGCATGGTTTCCGACGCTGTAAACAATTCCAAAATCTGTGCTGGAAAAAGGATGACGGCCAATGTCCCCAGTATCATCATACCAGTGACCAAAGCGGTTCCGTATCGGAAAGCGGAATGCAGCCTTTCGCTGTTGCCTGCGCCGTAGTTAAACCGCATGACAGGCAAACAGCCCTGGATCAAGCCGTTTACCGTCATAACGATTAACTGCTGCACCTTAAAGTATGCGCCGAAGAAAGCAATCGCCGTATCGGAATACGCCACCAGGAACAGATTGACGAACGTCACCATAAACGAACTGAGGGCGTTCATAATAAAAGATGGCAGGCCAAAGGCAAAAATACGGCGGATCATCTGCTTTTGCAAATGAAAGCCCTTGATTTTTACCTGCACTTTCTGCTTTTTGCCTAGCAGCAAAGCAAATGCCAAAATCATGGATAATGAATAGCCCGCAACAGTAGCCACTGCAGCGCCGCGGATGCCCATATCCGGAAAAACACCAATACCAAAAATCAAGATGGGATCGAATACAAAATTAACAATCACTCCCGCAATCTGAAAACACATGGGAGCAACCATATTCCCGGTGGCCTGTATCATCTTCTGGATGGCGATATGCACCATATTGGGAATTTGCATGAACGAACACACGCTCAAATAGGCAATGCTCAACTGATAGATTTCTTCATTACTGGTAAACGCCCGAAAATAGGGTTTCATAATCAGTAATGCCAAAAGATTGAGCAAAGCACCAATTCCAAAGGCCAGTAACAATCCATGTGTGACGGTTGTATTTGCATCATCCTGCTTTTTCTGTCCAAGATACCCTGCAATCAGTACATTCACACCGACGCCGATCCAGATAGACGCCGCATTCATAAGTGTTGTAATGGGAAACGACAGAGAAACAGCCGTTAGTGCATTCTCACTCAACTGCGCCACAAACGCACTGTCTATCAAATTATAGGAATATTGCAGGAACATGGAAATCAGCGGCGGTATCGACATTTGCCAGATGAGCTTTCCAATAGGAGCGACCGCCATTTTATTGTTGGTCTGCATACTTTCCCTCCTCTCTACAAAGTATCCGGCACAAAAAAATTGCGCCGGACAGCAGGACATTAAATCCGAACAATATAGTTTTGTTTGCGTGCTGCGGGTTGACCGGCTTCCTGGGCTGGATAACCCAATGCAATCGCCCCGACGCCGCGCAAGGTTTCCGGCAGCTTCCGTCCTCCACAAAGGTACTTGCGGAGCCATTTGCCAAAATCAAAACCACGACAGGCGCGCCATAGTAGGGGGCTGTGCTGCTCCCCATCATTTCTGCGTTTAACTTGGCGATTTCCTGCCGGTATTTGGGGTCTGTAATTGCAATAATGGTGGAGGATTGACGTCCGCCGCCGGTAGGGGCGTAAGTCCCTGCTTCCAGTACAGCGTTCAGAGCCTCAGCAGATACAGGTTCCGCTTGATAGGCCGTACGCTGCGGCGCGTCTTGATAAGAGATAAAAAATCATTTTCCATATTGATATAGTCCTCCATTCTGCCAACACTTCCGAGATACGGGCAACAAAAAAAGCCACACAACTATCACAAGATAGCTGTGTGGCAAAAAGATGACCGAATCCGGAAAAGTCCACTCAAATTTTACGTCTATCATTATAGCGAACCTTCCGGAGACTGTCAAGCGTCAATCTTCTTGAGTTTCCGCTGCCTTATCCACGAAACTCAAGTCAATCATCGCGTAAGGAAAGAGAGAAAATATAGAATTACGTTATGTTGCTCTTTGATTTTGACTTTTATTGAATTCATCACTTGACATTGTTGCAAAGAGTTGTCTGAATTAGGACGATTAGAGAGAGTTGGTTCAAAGAAAACTGGCAGTTGGATTGTAAAAGAGTAAAAGAAAATATGTTATGGAGTTTGTAAACCTACAAATACAACTAGATGGAGTTTTGGGCAGGCAGTGGAATGTAGAAAAAGAATTATAGA
>ENA-OUNH01000160-OUNH01000160.1-human-gut-metagenome-genome-assembly--contig:-NODE-160-length-25393-cov-3.807409_pt1 | contig 25393 bp, 27 predicted proteins | sample MGYA00242806_ERZ504814 | MGnify/ENA primary metagenome ERZ504814 (study PRJEB26092, sample SAMD00036389) | human gut metagenome | host: Homo sapiens | study: EMG produced TPA metagenomics assembly of...
ACATCACAGAGCTGGACGCAGCCACCCTCAACCGCTTAATCAAAGAAATCGTCGTGCATGAGCGCATTGACGAAGATAAAACAAGACACATTTCTATCGAAATTCATTTTAATCTCAAACCCATCCCGGAGGTGGAACAGGTCACTGCCTGACCTGTCCCGCCGGGACGGTTCTCTTAACAACACCATATAGATTTTTTGTACGCCGCCGCCCGCCATCGAGCAGAGTTTTACACCTAATTGGGGATAAAACAGTTGATGGCTGGCGGCGGTGTCGCTCTCATCGGCATCACCCTTGTACCTCTGCTCTCCGGCCTGTTCGGTTGATCGTCTGGCGGTGATCGCTTATGGGCGGCATACTCGACAAACTCGATGAATGGCTCCGAGGGCTGCTCATCGAGGGAATCACGGGAAACCTGTCGGGCATGTTCGATACGGTCAATACCAAAGTAGGCGAGATCGCCGGTGAAGTGGGACAGACGCCGCTGGCATGGAACAGCGGCGTCTTTTCTATGATCCGAAACCTCTCTGAAACGGTGATCGTTCCAATCGCCGGGGTTATCCTGACATTCGTAATGTGTTATGAGCTGATCCAGCTTGTGACAGAGAAAAATAATCTGCACGATGTAGATACCTGGATGTTCTTCAAGTGGATTTTCAAGACCTTCTGTGCCGTTCTCATTGTGACGAACACATGGAATATCGTCATGGGTATCTTCGATGTCGGGCAAAGCGTTGTGAACAGCAGCGCAGGCGTCATCATCGGGAATACCTCCATTGATATCAGCAGCGTCATCACGGATATGGAGGCGCAGCTTGAAGCCCTGGGCACGGGAGAACTGTTCGGGCTGTGGTTCCAGTCCCTTTTGTGGGCTTACCATGAACGCCCTTTCCATCTGTATCATGCTTGTCATCTACGGCCGCATGATCGAGGTGTATTTGACGACTTCCGTTGGACCGATCCCGCTTGCCACTATGACGAACCGGGATTGGAGCCATACAGGACAGAACTACTTGAAATCCCTGTTTGCATTGGCGTTCCAGGCATTTCTAATCATGGTGTGCGTGGGAATCTACTCTGTTTTGGTACAGAGTATCGCCACGGACGGAAATATCTCAGGCGCGATATGGGCCTGCATGGGCTACACGGTCCTACTGTGCTTCGCCCTGTTCAAGACCGGCAGCCTCTCTAAGAGCCTGTTCGGAGCGCATTAAGGAGGCTTGATAAATTGGCGTATGTAACCATTCCAAAGGATTTGACGAAAGTAAAATCCAAAGTGCTGTTTGGGCTTACCAAACGGCAGCTTATATGTTTCGGAGCAGCGGCACTCATCGGAGTACCGCTTTTCTTTTGCTCAGACGCACGGCCAGCAACAGCGCCGCCGCGTTCTGCATGATTATCGTCATGCTCCCGTTCTTTCTGCTTGCCATGTATGAGCGGCACGGCCAACCCCTGGAAGTGGTGGCCGGACAGGTCATCCGCTGTATGTTCCTGCGGACGAAAGAGCGGCCTTACCAGACAAACAATTTCTATGTAGCCTTGGAGCGGCAGGCCCAGGCGGAAAAGGAGGTGAAGCCATTGTTCAGAAAGCGAAAGCCAGAGCCGCAGGCACGGCAGGCGGCAAAACCCACGGTAAAGCTAACCGCCGCAGAAAAGCGTGAGATCAGCCGTATCCTGGAAACCGCCAGAGGTGACGGCAAGGTACATTCCGCACAGGATACCTTACCGTTCCGCCAGATGTACCCGGACGGTCTGTGCAAATTGGACGACCACACCTGGTCGAAGTGTATCGAGTTCGAGGATGTGAATTATCAGCTTGCAAAGCCCGACGACCAGACGGCGATTTTTGAAGCCCTCTGCGATATGTATAACGCCCATGATGCTTCTATCGGGATGCAGCTCTCCCTTGTGAGCCGCCGCATGAACCGGGAGGATTTTGTGAAGCGTATCGAGATTGCGGCGCAGGGAGATCACTTCGACCACATCCGTGAGCTTTACACGCAAATGCTCCGCAAGCAGCTTGAACGGGGCAACAACGGTCTTATCAAGACAAAGTACCTGACCCTCACCATCGAGGCACGGGACAGCAAAACCGCAAGGGCACGGTTTTCCCGGATCGTCATGGATGCCCTCAACCATTTCAAGGTCATGGGCGCTCTGGCAAAAGAGCTTGGCGGCAAGGAATGGCTGGAAATGCTCCACGGCATCCTGCACCCGGACGGGGAACGGTTTGCCTTTGAATGGAACTGGCTTGCCCCTTCCGGCCTGTCGGTCCAGGATTTTATCGCACCATCTTCCTTCCGCTTCGGTGAAGCAAGGAAGTTCACGATGGCGGATAAATTCTGTGCCGTGTCCTTTATGCAGATCAGCGCACCGGAAATGGATGACCGTATGCTCACCGAACTGCTGGATACAGACAGCGGGCTGCTTGTCAGCCTCCATATCCGCAGCATGGATCAGAACGAGGCGATCAAGACGGTCAAGCGGAAGATCACCGACATTGACAGTATGAAGATCGACGCGCAGAAAAAGGCGGTGCGGGAAGGTTTCGATATGGATATCATCCCCACCGATCTTGCCACCTACGCAGGTGAGGCAAAGAACATCCTCCGTGACCTGCAAAGCAGAAATGAGCGAATGTTCCTGATGACCTTCCTGGTGGTGAACTTCGCGGACAGCAAGCAAAAGCTGGAGAATGACCTTCTCCGTGCGGCAAGCGTGGCACAGAAATATAACTGCTCCCTGGTACGGCCGGACTTTCAGCAGGAGGACGGCTTCGTGTCGGCTCTGCCCCTGGGTGTCAACCGCATTAAGATACAGCGCGGACTTACCACTTCGGCGGTGGCGGTGTTCGTTCCCTTCACCACGCAGGAGATTTTCCACGGCGGTGAAGCCCTCTACTACGGGCTCAATGCCACTTCCGGCAATATGATCCTTGCCGACCGCAAAAAGCTGAAAACGCCCAACGGCATGATCTTAGGCACACCCGGCAGCGGCAAGAGTTTTTCCGCAAAGCGTTCCATCGTGGGTGTATTCCTGAACACAAAGGACGATATCCTGATCTGCGACCCGGAGGCGGAATATTTTCCGCTGGTGAACCGTCTGGAAGGTCAGGTCATCAAAATCTCACCTACCAGCACGCAGTATGTGAACCCTATGGATATCAACCTCAATTACAGCGAGGACGATAACCCGCTGGCGCTGAAATCCGACTTTATCCTGTCGTTCTGCGAACTGGCAGCAGGTGGCCGGAACGGTCTGGAGCCGGTGGAAAAGACGGTCATTGACCGTGCCGTGCGGATCGTGTACCGCCCCTATATCGCAGACCCCCGCCCGGAGAATATGCCGCTGCTGGAAGATTTGTATGACGAGATCAAACGGCAGCCGGAGCCGGAGGCGCAGCGGATCGCGGCAGCGCTGGAGCTGTATGTGCATGGCAGTCTGAATGTTTTTAATCACCGCACCAATGTGGATATCAACAACCGCATTGTCTGCTTCGATATCAAGGAGCTGGGAAAGCAGCTCAAAAGCCTGGGTATGTTGGTGATCCAGGATCAGGTGTGGAACCGTGTTTCCCAAAACCGGGATCAGGGCAAATCCACCTGGTACTTCGTGGACGAGTTCCACCTTCTGCTGCGCGGCGAGGTTGGTTCCTGGAGCGTGGAGATTTGGAAACGCTTTCGCAAATGGGGCGGTATCCCCACGGGGATCACGCAGAACATCAAGGACCTGCTTTCCTCCCCGGAGATCGAGAACATCTTTGAAAACAGCGATTTTGTGTACCTTCTGAACCAGGCCAGCGGAGACAGGAAAATCCTCTGCGAGCGCCTGAATATCTCCAACCAGCAGGCGGCGCATATCAGCAACGCAGGCCCCGGCGAGGGGCTGATCTTCTTCGGCAATGTGATCCTGCCTTTTGTGGATGACTTCCCGAAGGACAACGAGCTTTACAGCATTATGACAACAAAACTTGGTGAAACCGGGAAAGGAGAAAACGAACATGAATGATCCCCGCTATTTGCATACGGAAGAAAAGCAGGAAGGTGAAACCTTCTTTGATGTGATGAACCGGCTGATTGCCAGAAGCAAGGCGGTCACGGCGGATATGGAGGCGGTCCTTGCGGAGCTGGAAAGTGAGATCGAACCGTTCCGTGCGCCGAAGAACCATGAATAAACTGACCCATGTGAGCCTGTTTTCCGGCATTGGCGGTCTGGACCTGGCGGCGGAGGCTGCCGGGTTTGAAACCGTCTGCCAGTGTGAGTGGGCGGATTTTCCGCACTCCGTCCTCTCCGCACGATGGCCGGATGTTCCCAGGTTCCGGGATATTACTACTTTCACGAAGGAGGCGTTTTTTGAAAAAACAGGACTTGAAACAGTTACCGTTATCTCAGGCGGCTTTCCCTGTCAGCCCTTCTCCACCGCCGGAAAACGGAAGGGCTTTGCGGATGAACGCTACCTGTGGCCGGAAATGTGCCGCGTTATTACCGAGCTGCGGCCCCGTTGGGTGCTTGGGGAAAATGTTGCTGGCTTCATCAATATGGGGCTCGACAAAACGATCTTTGACCTGGCAAAAGCGGGATACGCTGTTCTCCCATTCGTATTTCCGGCTTGCGGCGTCGGCGCATGGCATGAGCGCCAGCGAACTTTTATCGTCGCGGCTGATGTTTCCCACACCCCTTGCCTCCGACAACAACACCGCCAGGGACGCGGCAAGCCTGGATGTGTTCCTGTCGGACAATGGGATATTCCGCAAGAGGAACCGAAACGGGGCGATCTGGAGCCTCAGCCTGTCGGCGGCGGTATTCTATCTGACCCCGGTGGCGTCGGACGGTTTCCGCTCGACCTTGAAGCCATCGGCCTTCGATCCGACGAAGAAGGACGGGAACCTGTCGGCGCAGATCATCTCCCAGGAGCGGCCGGTGTCCGAAACGGCAGCACTGAACCCGGATTGGGTGGAATGGCTCATGGGCTTCCCGAAAGGATGGACGGACGTATCCTCTGGGCCGCCGAGCCGGAAGGAATCCCCCGCATGACCGAGCGCATGGATGACCGGGCGCTGCGGTTGAAAACCTTGGGAAATGCGGTCTGCCCGCCCCAGGCATATCCCATTTTCCGCTATATCGCCATGATCGAGAATGGCACCTGCGGTGACTTCTGCCCCTATGGAAAGGAAGGTGACTGCCTATGAGGGAACTGAAAACAACCGATAAGATCACGCAGAAAATGACCCGTGACGGTGCGGTATCGGAAAACCTTGCCACAGGCGAGGTGAAACATATCAGCAGCCGGGAGCCGGAAACGGAGCTGTCCGCTTCTTCGGAAGAATCCGCTGGCGCTGCGGCTGACCTTGCCCTGCGTGCGGCGGAACACCATGAGAAGAAAAGCGCACGAAAGGCGGAAAAGGCTGACACCCAGGCGGTGCGGGATGGTTCTGCCGCAAGGCAGCGCCCGTCCTCCCGCCTGCAATTTACCGAGGAAGAACGTGCCGATCCCGTACTTGGAAAGTACATCGACCGTTCCGACCGTGCGGCGGACAGGCTGGACGCGGCAAAGACCGCTATCCCCACAAAGAAAGTTCTCCGTACCGAGCGTGTTTTTGACGAGACAGCCGGAAAAGGCAAAACGCAGCTTCACTTTGAAGAAGTGGAGAAACGCCCCAATGGACGCCTGCGGCACAATCCGCTTTCCCGACCGATCCATGAGATCGTCCACGCCGCCCATGCGAAGGTGCATGAAGTAGAGCAGGAAAATGTGGGTGTTGAGGCCGGACACAAAGGCGAGGTGTTGACGGAACGCGGGTTTGCCTACGGAAAAGGTAAAGTCCGTGCCGCCATCCACCATCACCGCACAAAGCCCTGGCGTGACGCGGCAAAGGCAGAGCAGGCTTCGGTCAAGGCAAACGCCGAGTACCTTTATCAAAAGGCTCTGCATGATGATCCTGCATTGGCGGCTTCTAACCCGGTATCCCGCTTTCTGCAGAAACAGCGGATCAAGCGGAACTATGCAAAGGAGCTGCGACAGGCGGAGAAAACCGCAAAAGAACACAGCGGCCACGGCGAAAAGTGCGGCGCAGAAAAGCAAAGGACGCCTTCAAGGAAACATTCCTCTACATCAAACACCATAGCCGGGCGGTGCTGTTGGTGATCGGCATTGGCGCCTGTGTTGCCCTGCTGTTTGGCGGGGTATCTTCCTGTTCCATGATGGCAGGCTCCGGTGTGGGCGGTGTATTTACTTCTTCTTATCTCTCCGAGGATGCGGATATGCTGGCTGCAGAGGCGGCCTACTGTGAACTGGAGCAGGAGCTTCAATATGAGCTGGACCACTATGAGACTCTGCACCCCGGATATGACGAATACCGTTTTGATCTGGATGAGATCGAGCATGACCCTTATGTGCTGATCTCCATTCTCACGGCGTTCCATGAAGGGGTGTTTACCATCGATGAGGTTCAGGAGGAGCTGCAAATGCTCTTTGAAAAGCAGTACATCCTGACGCAGACCGTGGAAGTGGAGGTGCGCTATCGGACGGAGACACGGACAGACAGCGAGGGAAATGACTATGACGTGGAAGTACCGTACAACTACTATATCTGCAAGGTGAGGCTGGAAAACTTCGACCTTTCCCATGTGCCGGTCTACATCATGGACGAGGAAACACTTTCCTTGTACGCGGTCTATATGGCAACGCTGGGAAACCGGGAAGATTTGTTCCCAGGCTCCGGCTATGTAGACAAGTACACCAAACCACCCACCACCTATGATATCCCGCCTTCCGCACTGGAAGATGAAACCTTTGCAGCGCTCATTACCGAGGCGGAGAAGTACATCGGCTATCCCTATGTCTGGGGCGGCAGCAATCCGAACACTTCTTTTGATTGCTCCGGCTTCGTATCCTGGGCGCTGACGCAAAGCGGCGTCTGCAATACAGGACGGCTTGGGGCGCAAGGACTTTACAATATTTCCACCCCGGTATCCTCTGCCAACGCAAGACCCGGCGACCTGATCTTTTTCGTCGGTACTTACGATACACCGGGCGTTTCCCATGTGGGTATCTATGTGGGCGGTGGAAAAATGCTGCACTGCGGCGACCCCATCCAGTATGCAGATATCAACACAAGCTACTGGCAATCCCACTTTTACGCTTTCGGGCGACCACCCTACAACTAAAAACGATATGGAGGTAATTTGATTTATGGCAACGACACAGAAGATCCGCAATGACATTGCGAAAACCAAAGAAAAGATCGCGGAGCAGCAGAAACGCCTTCGTACGCTGGAGGCCCAGCTTGCGGAGGAAGAAAATCTGGAAATCGTCCGCATGGTGAAAGCCGTGAAGATGGATAACAAGGAACTGACCGCCTTCCTGAAAGCCTATGCCAGCGGTATGATCTCCCTGCCGGAAGGTATGCTGCAGGAGGGCAACACCGAGAATGAGGAAACGGAGGGATACGAGGATGAAGCATAACTTTATGACAAAAATGGTATCGGCTCTTTTGGCGGTGGTGCTCAGCACTGCCGCTTTTTCTATCACCGCCTTTGCCAGCGGCGGCGAGGAAAGCACGGAATCCGTGACCGAACAGGAAACGGTCGGGGATGTTTCTGATCTGCTTTCCGCTCTGGCAGGCAGCCAGGTCACGGTATCCGTCACCGAGGATGGTATCCAGTTCAGTTCCGGCGAAAATGACTCTGGGCAGACCGGCACCGTCACCACGGGCGGCGGCAATCTGAATGTCCGCACGGGTGCGGGAATGGATTATACCGCCTTCACCCAGATTCCCAACGGAACGACCGTGAAGGTGATCGGAACGGATGGCGACTGGCTGAAAGTCATCCTGCCGGAAAAGGTCGGCTATGTCTATTCCGGCTACATGACGGTAAGTGACGGCGAGGCTGGTTCCGGGGAAGGTTCTTTCTCTCTGGACACGGAAACGCTGGAAAATCTGCTGGGGATGCTGGGCGGCGGTTTGAATGGCGGTGTCGCCTTGACTCCGGACGGGAACCTTTCGCTGATTGACGATATTGGCAGCCCGACCGCCAGCGGCAAGCAGTTTATTACAGTGGAAACGAAGAACGGCAATGTGTTCTATCTCATTATCGACCGTGACGATGAGGGCGAGGAAACCGTGCATTTTCTGAACCAGGTGGATGAAGCCGACCTCATGGCGCTTACGGAGGATGGAGAAAAGGCGGAAACACCTATTGTCTGCACCTGTACGGAGAAGTGCCAGGCCGGAGCGGTCAATACCGCTTGCCCGGTCTGCGTAAAGAACCTTAGTGAATGTGTTGGCACGGAACAGAAAGCTGCGGAGCCCACCGAACCGGAGAATCCGGAACCCGAAAAGAAAAGCAATGCCGGGGCAATCCTGGCGGTGCTGCTGATTCTTGCAGCCGGAGGCGGCGCGGCAGTCTATTTCCTGGTGCTGAAACCGAAGCAGGGAAAGAAAGTTCCCGCTGATCTGGATGATTTCGACCTGGGGGATGAAGAAGAATATTTGACCGAGGACGAGGAAACGGAGGAAAAGAATGAGTAAACTGATTATCGCAGAAAAACCGAGTGTGGCAAAATCTATCGCATCGGCCCTGGGTGCTTCATCCAGGGCCGACGGCTTTTATGAGGGCAATGGCCTTCTTGTATCTTGGTGCGTGGGGCACTTGGTATCCCCGATGGATGCGGGCGGCTATGACGAGCGTTTCAAGAAATGGCGTTATGACGATCTTCCCATTCTGCCGGAGCCGTTCCGCTATGTGCTGGCACCGGGCAAGGAGGATGCTTTTGAAAATCTCCGTGCCCTGATGGACCGCTCCGATGTGGATACCATCGTCAATGCCTGTGACGCTGGGCGTGAAGGCGAGCTGATCTTCCGTCTGATGTATGAAATGGCTGGTTGCCGCAAGCCGGTCCTCCGTCTTTGGATTTCCTCGATGGAGGACAGCGCTATCCGGGAGGGCTTTTCTGACCTGCGCCCCGGCGCCGATTATGAAGCCCTGTATCAATCTGCCCTCTGCCGCCAGAAAGCGGATTGGCTGGTGGGGATCAACGCCACGCGCCTTTTCTCCGTTCTCTATCACCGCACCTTGAATGTGGGCCGTGTTCAGACCCCCACACTGGCAATGCTGGCGGAGCGTGACGCAAAGATCACGCTGTTTCACAAGGAAAAATATCATTTGCTGCGTCTGACGCTGGATGGAACCGAGGCGGTGTCGGAAAAGTTCACCGATCCAACGGAGGCGGAACAGGCAGCGGTCATGTGCAAGGGTGCGGCCGTCACCTGTACCTCTGTCACGAAGGAACAGAAGAAAGAACAGCCGCCGAAGCTCTATGATCTCACCACCTTGCAGAGGGAGGCAAACCGCCTGTTCGGATACACGGCAAAGCAGACCTTAGATTACGCACAGAGCCTCTACGAAAAGAAGCTGCTGACCTATCCCCGCACGGACAGCCGGTATCTGACCTCCGACATGGCAGAAACGGCTTCCTGCGTGATCCACCTGGCGGCGAAACTGCCACCTTTTGATGGCTGCACAAACTTCTTCCCGCTGGTGGAGACCATGATCTCCGACAAGGATGTATCTGACCACCACGCCATTATCCCCACGATGGAGATTGAAAAAGCGGATATCAAAGCTCTGCCCCTGGGCGAGCGCAATTTGTTTCTCTTGGTCTGCTGCAAGCTGCTGTGTGCATCGGCGGAGCCATATGTGTATGAGACGGTCACGGCCACATTTGACTGCTGCGGCCATTCCTTCACCGCAAAGGGCAAGCGCGTCATCTCCGAAGGCTGGCGGGAAATCGACCGCATTTTCCGTGCCTTCTTGAAGGAAAAGCCTGCGGATGGGGACGGCGATACGCTCCCGGACTTCACCGAAGGGCAAACTTTTGACGGTGCGGAGGTTGCTGTTACCGAGCATTTCACCCAGCCGCCGAAGCCCTACACCGAAGATACCCTCCTGTCCGCTATGGAGAACGCAGGCAAGGATGATATTCCCGATGAGGCGGAGCGAAAAGGTCTTGGCACGCCTGCGACCAGGGCGGCCATCATTGAAAAGCTGGTGGCAGCCGGATTTGTGGAACGCAAGGGCAAGAGCCTGATCCCCACAAAAGCCGGTATCAACCTTGTCACGATTCTGCCGGAGCCACTGACCTCTCCCATGCTGACAGCGGAATGGGAACAGAAATTGACGGAGATTGCAAAAGGCAGCACTGACCCGGATACCTTCATGGACGGTATCCGCACGATGGTTCAAGAGATCGTGTCCACCTATTCCTGCATTTCCGAGGATGGCAAAAAGCTGTTTGCCCCGGAGAAGGAAGTGATCGGTACCTGCCCCCGCTGCGGCCAGCCGGTTTATGAGGGCAAGAAGAACTTTGCGTGTTCGGATCGGTCCTGCGGTTTTGTCCTCTGGAAAAATGACCGCTTCTGGACGAGCCGCAAGAAGGAACTGACAAAGAAGATGGCAACGGACCTTCTGAAAAAGGGCCGTACCAATATCAAGGGAATGTGGTCTGAAAAGAAGGGCTCGACCTATGACGCTGCGGTGATCCTGGACGACACGGGCGGCAAGTACATCAATTTCAAGCTGGAATTTCTGAAAAGAAAGGAAGGTGTCAATGGCAGAAAATAAGACTTTGGAACATTTACCCGAAGTGAGGGCGGCGGTGGCTGCCCTCTCCCCGGAGGATCGGGAGGTGCTGGCGGCGGTGCAGGCCTCGCCCTTCAAGCTGATAACACCAGAACAATTTAAGGAGTTTGCGGACAACATCGACTATTTCGTATTTGAACCAAACATCCATGACCTGAACGATCTGGGCTGGCGGTATCTGGCACAGCACATGGATACGCCGTTACCCCCGGAACTTCTGAAAGCAATCGACCCTGTTCCTTTTGGCAAGTACGCCATGCAGGAGGAACAGGGTCATTTTACGGAACACGGATACATTTCTCTCTCCGGCGACGAGTGGAACCATGAACGCCTTGCGGAGCCGGAGAAAAAGCCCTCCATCCGGGAACGGCTGGAACAGGGCAAGAAGGAATGTGCGGAGAAATGCAAGGCGCAGCCCCATAAAGAAAAATCTGCGCCGGAACTGTAAGGAGGTGCTGATATGCCATATTACGATCACGACAAGGATTATCCCTTTGCCGCCTTTATCACCAATCTTGGGAAGTACAATGAGGGCGAACTTGTGGGCGAGTGGGTGAAGTTTCCCACCACCGCCGAGGAATTGAAGAAAGTGTTTAAGCGGATCGGGATCGGCCAGAAGGATGACTTCGGCCAGCCCTATGAGGAATGGTTCATCACGGATTATGACTGCTATGTGGATGGCCTCTATGACAAGCTGGGCGAATACGAAAATCTGGACGAGCTGAATTATCTGGCATCGAAGCTGGATGAGATGAGCGAAAGCGAATACGCACAGTTTCAGGCCGGTATGGAAATGGGCGACCATTGCGGCAGCCTGCAGGAGATCATCAACCTCACCGAGAATCTGGATTGCTATGAGGTTTACCCCGATATCCATGACTATGACGATCTGGGCCGCTATTACATCGAAGAACTGGACGCCATGCAGGTGCCGGAGCATCTGAAGAACTACATCGACTATGAAGCCTACGGTCGGGATATCGCCATGGACGAAAATGGCACCTTCACCGATCAGGGGTATGTCTGGGATACCGGCAGCAGCTTCCATGAGTTTTACGACGGCGAACGCGGCAGTATCCCCGACGAGTACCGGGTGATGACCTTTCAGGACGATCTTCCCGAAGAAGAAAAATCCGAGTGGGCTATGGATATCGCCTTTGACATGGATGAGTTTTTCCGTCAGAACGATCCGCAGTATGCAGCGGAGCACCCGGAGGCGCACGCCGCAAAGGAAGAACTTTACGAAAACCTGATGGCGGGACGCATTTCCGCTTTGGATGAAAAGCTGGCGGCGCTGGGGCAGACGCAGGAGGACTATCTTCCTTCGGAGATCGAAAAATTCAAGGACGCCACGGGCTATGAGGAATTTCTTGATTTTGACCCGGCGGAGGTCAAGGCCGCTTTGGATGACCCGGACAAGTCCCATGCGGATGAAATGCTGTCCGCTGCGGAGAAGGTTGCCTCGGAAAAGATGACTGTGCTTGTAGTGGAACCAATGAAGGAACCCTATGTGAAGGAGATCGACCCCGACCTTCATTCCCTGCAGGCAGAGGTTGGCGGTGATATTGGGGCAACCTATCCCTATTCCGACCCGGTGGCGCTGGTCTGCAATGATGAAGGAAAGCTCGTAGGGCTTGATCTGAACCGTGGACTACGGGATGAAGATGGAGAAATTTATGATATTGTAGCAGGAACTTTCCTGGTGGTTGGACTTGGTGAGGAAGATTTTGCGTCCCTGTCCCCGGAACTGATCCAGAAATACACAGAGCAGTTCAAGACGCCGGAACGATTTATGCAGATCAATGGCAATATCGTTGTTCTCCCTGTCCCGGCAGAGAAGCAAGACCTCACTTATCTGCCAGACCGTTTTGAAACTGGCGAACGTGTGCAGACACCGAGGGGCAGCTTTCAGGTGACGGCTATGAGCCGGGAGCAGATGGAGGCGGCCGGTTACGGTGTCCACCATATTTCCGATGATGGAAAGTATCTTATCATGGGAAACGGCACACGGGCCTTTGCCGTGGCAGCAGAACAGCCGGAAAAGGACAATCCTCTCCGCACCGCTGAAATGACGCTGGAGGATGACTACGGCATGATCGATGGCGTTATCAACAACGGCAGACGCGGCGAAGAATTGGAAAAAGCCCAGGAGTACGCAGATCGGACAACGCCGGAGAAGCCTTCCATCCGTGAGCGGTTAGAAGATGCCAAACGGGAGTGTGCTGAGCACAAGCCCCCGGAGGGCAAGAAGCCCGGCCGTGATGTGCCGGAGCATGACTGCCTATGAGCCGAAGCAAGAAGTGGCGGCTGGAATGGGCGTTCTTCCTGGGCGAGAACGGCAGGCGGCAGTATAACCATATCTGACAAAAAATGTGTTCACGGTTGCAAGCAGAGTTTCCGGGTATGTCTGGTCGCTTGTCCGCATTACAGTTCCAAACGGTCTAAAATCTGTGAGGATAAGGGGGCGAAAAACGCAGAATAATTCCCTGTATTCGTATTTTCAAAGGGAGCCTTTATGATTTCTCATGTGTCGGTCTGCTTGCTGGCACATGAAGAAAAAGGCTTGATTTCAGACACTTTCTGTCATGCAAAACGGGAGTACAGCTTTTCGGTTCATCCGATTGGCTGTACTCCCGCTTTTTTTATTTATTTTCGTCATTATCAGGCTTTTCCGTTTCTGCTACACTTTCTATCATGTCAACGACTACGGCATTAAGCTGTGCGGCGTTCTGCGATGTAATGACCGGCCGCCCGGTATCCTTTTCGATATCCTGTCGAACCTGACCGGCATAGCTGCCGCCACGACGGGCAATCTTCTGACTTTCAGAAAAACCTTCCGGCTGATGTGCTTTTGACAGTTCTGTGGTTGTTGCCTCTGCCAGCATATTCAAAACAATTTCCATCGTGCTCATATTATCACGAAGGTTTCTTTTTTCAGACCTTTCAGTTTCTTATATTGCCGAGTAGTCATGCCGGACCATGCTTTCGTGATCTCATCGGTGAGAATAGCATACTCTTTGCCCTGCTGTACGCCGCGCTCCTGCCATTCCGCGGTAAGCTCATTACGGACACGGATAGAAAGAAGCCGTTGATGAATCCAGTCTGTATCATATCCCTTTTTCTGATAGGTCTCTAATGCACGGTCGATTGCCTGTTCCGGGTCAATCGTTTCTTCGATGCGTTCACGGCCGACCTGCGCAAGCCAGAGTTTGAATGGTTCAGCCTTAGGTGATGGGATGGACTGAATAATGCGTAAAACCTGTTCAGCCGTTGCCGCCAACACTTTACGCTTTTTGCCTGTTGCGCCCATCATTGCTACCTGGGGACAATTTGTCCCCAGGTAGCTTGCAAGCTGTTCATCGCGCTTACGCATTTTTTTGAGGTAGTCTGTTGGATTAGAGCTATCTGTCAAGACAGCAATAACATCCACAACAGAGAAATACCATTCTTCCTGTTCTTCATCCCATGCGGTTCGTATTTTTCTATCTTCAAAAAGCTGGATGGAATTATTTTCGTCCATGCGCTTCAACCTCCTTAGAGTATGTATTTTAATTTTAACATGAAAGGGGTTCTATTTCTATAAGAGAAGTAAATTTCGCCGCAGTAGGCGTTGTGGGAATGTGCGTAAACTGCCAGGATTGTGAGGCTGTGGGAAAGCTGTTTGCAGACTTGTGGGAAAAGGCTTGCCTTTTTCCATCAGGTTGTGAATGGCTTTTCCATCGGCACGAGCGGCAGTTTTCCATATTTCCATGACGCAAAAATCAGCCTACAATCAGCCGGTACACCGTCAGCGGCACATACCACACCGCCACGATCAGCCGCCAGGCCAGAACGAAACCGCCGATTACACCGCCGATAATAAAGTTCAATGCAAACAAGGCGATCCCTCCACCCAGGGAGCCGCCGCCCGGCACGATCCAGAGGCACATCCGATGGAGGCCAAACGGTAGCCCGCAGAGTATCCAGAGCCATACATAGTCAACCTCTCCGTTCTTCACGCAGGCAGATTTGAAGATACAATACAGGATCAGCGCCACGGTCACGGGCAATACGCTTTTGAAGAAAAATGCTTTGATTGCTTCGCTTCTTATCATCTGTAAAACCTCCTTCCGTAGTTCCATTATACAGGATGCCGGGAGCTGCGCCCAGCGTCTTTCAAAGAAATTTATTCCAGTTCATACCGCCGCTGTTGTTCCTGTTCCTTTGGAACGGTCAGCAGCGCATCCACATTCTGCTTGACGGTATCGTATTCCTGAGCTTCGGTTCTTGCGGCTTTGTATTCAGCAAGGAGCCGTTCCTTTTCTGCGTTGAGATTGGCAAGCTCCGTTTTCATGTTTTCCGTTGTCGGCAGCGGCACAGCACCCAGCCGTTTCAATTCTCTGGCGGCCGCTTCAAAAAGGATGATCTCGCTCTCATGCCCCCGCAGGAACTTTTCTTTATCATTCGATTTACGGTATCGGTCATAAATTGGCTTTAGCTGGCGGTAAGTTCCGGCGTGTTTCATCACAAGAGTAAGTTCGGCACTTCTGCTTTCTATCTGCTTGATTTCTACATGAGCGGTATCCCTGCGTGCGGATACTGCGGTCAATTTACTTTCCAGTACTCCATAACTGCGTATCCCGTGTTCGGTCAGGAAATTCATGGTCTTGGCGGCCTGTTTCAGATTGTTCAGCTTCGCCCAATGGGTGAAGCCTGCACTCTCGCTGTGCCTTGATGTTGTTCTGGATATCAATGAGCAGGCTGATCTTTCCGTTCCGCTGTTTCGGTTGGCGGGAAGGTCTGGATCGTCCGGCGATCCGGGCGGCAAGGGCTTCTTCGGTGTAGTCAACCCCCAGGGTTTTCAGACGGGTGAATCGTTCCTGATCCGGCGCTCTGGCGGAGATATATTTGCCCCGCTTGATCTCATAGCCTTCTCTCCGCAGGCGACGAAGCAGTTCTTCTAAATCGGAACAGGCTGGCAGGAGCCGGTCAATGGCCGCTTTCAGCTTTGCCTTATAGCTGGTGCCGTTCTGCGTAGCCTGATGTTCAATATAGCTCTTGCCCTTGTCCTGTCCTGGGATGATGACGGACAGACCGTGTTCTTTGCAAAGCCGGTCCGAAGTGCGGCGGATATAGTGATAACTCCGCTTGTTGGAATGATAGTGCTTGTGATCCGCAAAGCTGACCGCATTGAAAATCAGGTGGTTATGAACATGATCTTTGTCTATATGGGTGGTAAGTACAAATTCATACTTGCCGCCCAGGATTTCTTTTGCAAGCTCCATGCCGATCTCATGGGCCTGTTCCGGCGTGACCTCCCCAGGCTGAAAGGCTTGGATGAGGTGACGGCCCAGGTTCGTTCCCTTGTCGATGGCATGGCGGCGGGTCCAGGCAAATTCGATATCCGCAGTTTCGGCGGCGCAGCCATAGGAAGAAACAAGCAGTTTTCCGCCGTCTTTTCCGGGTTGCAGATATAGTCAATGGCCGCTTTCAGCGTTGACTTGATAGGATGTGTCTTTGTAACTGCCATATCTCGTCCAGCCTCTCCCGTATCTCGTCCATGTCAGCCTGATACGCAGGGCCTCCGGCGTTGATCCGCTTGGCGATCTGGTTGATATTCCGGCCAATGGCAGAAAGCTCTTTGGTGAAGGCCTTGATATCTGCGGTGTCCGTATAGATGATATACCCGTCAATCGCCATCTTGCGGAGATATGCGCCATATCTGCGTGTGGGTAGCTGGCTCATTTTCTCATCTATGAGCCGTTTTTCGTCCTCCGTGACATAGAATTTCATTTGGATATTCCGCTTTCGGTTCGCCATGCGCCGCCTCCGTTCTTCATAAGGGTTTGGGATTATCCCAACAAGCAATTTTGAATTTTCGGGCAAGGGACCTGAAAATCTCAAAATTAGCAAGCGGGTACTCGCTTGCTGTGCTTGCTACCGTAACCCTTCCCTCGTTTTCCCCTCTATCAATACTACAATTTGAAACGGAGATTTTGGCTGCATTGTACCGAGATATGAGCACAAATATATGATAGATATATCATGCCTTGTATTCTTCGAGCAAATGAAATATAATAAGAAATGTTGTCGGAGGTGCAAATATGGACTATATGACACTCAAAGAGGCAAGCGAGAAATGGGGCGTTTCGTCCCGTCAAGTCAACTATTACTGCGTCGAGGGCCGTATTCCCGGCGCTGTGAAAATGGCCGGTGTTTGGTTGATCCCCAAGGAAACAGACAAACCCGCCGATAGACGATATAAAAAGCAGGTGAAAAACGAAAATGAAAATTCTGTTGGTTGAGGATGATTTGGAAATCAGCAAGTTATTAGCTGAATTTTTGCAGGAAAATGGATATGAAGTTTTTTGCCAATATGACGGGCTTCATGTATTGGATTGCCTGCGGGAAAATAATATCGACTTGATTTTGCTTGATATTATGCTTCCATATCGAAATGGTGATACCGTACTTACAGCGGTAAGAGAATGTTCTACGGTTCCAATCATCATTATTTCCGCCAAAGGAACAACGCAAAACAAAATAGATTTACTGCGTCTCGGTGCAGATGATTATATTACAAAACCGTTTGATATGGAGGAAGTTCTGGCCAGAATTGAAAGTAATCTCCGTCGAGTGCAGTTTCAAAAAGATACTCCTACCTATTTACGTCATGGCGATTTGATTTTGGATTTGAACGATAATACCGCCTTTTTGCAAGGCAGCGAATTGACTTTGACGGCAAAAGAATTTGCAATTTTAGAGTTGCTGATGAAATACCCGGATAAAATATTCTCAAAAGCAAATTTATTTCAAAGTGTTTGGAACACCGAGTATATCAGTGAGGATAACACATTAAATGTTCATATAAGTAATCTCCGTAACAAATTAAAAGCCGTTTGCCCGGACAAGGACTTTATTGATACTGTTGGGGTATTGGATACCGTTTACACAAAGCCAGAGATTAGACCTCTGGCTTTAGACATTTTTTTAGAGATTTCTGTTTGGATTTAAGAAATTCTTTATGATTGCCTCTTACAATCAATCATAAAGGAGGTTGATAACATGAGTTCCATCATTTTACAGGCACATAGTCTGACAAAAAAATACCGGCATACTGTTGCCTTAGATCATATTGACTTGCAAATTGAGAAAGGGAAAATCTACGGTTTTATCGGTCAGAACGGAGCAGGTAAAACTACTTTTCTGCGATTGGTTACAGGGCTGGCTTTCCTGACCAGCGGTACTTTAGACTTATGGGGAAAGAGTTCGGCAAAAGATTTGCAGGAACAGAGAAAGCGGATTGGCTGCATGATTGAAACACCTGCACTCTTTCCGGCCATGACAGCTTATCAAAATATGGAGATACAACGCATCCAACGCGGCATCCCCGATAAAGCAGTGATTGAAAAGACTTTGAATATGGTTGGCTTAAAGGACACTGGCAAAAAGAGTGTTCGTAATTTTCTTTGGGTATGAGGCAACGGCTGGGAATTGCAATCGCTCTCTTGAACACGCCAGAATTTTTAATTCTCGATGAACCGATCAACGGACTTGACCCTGCCGGGATTGTCGAAGTCAGAAATTTGCTGAAATCCTTGAACAAGGAATATGGTATGACAATTTTGGTGTCCAGCCATATTTTGGAAGAATTATACCAAACTGCAACAGAATTTATTTTAATTGACAAAGGAAAAATCATTGAAGAAATCTCCGATCAAGAATTGAATGAACGGTGTAAACGGCATATTGCAATCAAGGCTACCGACCCGCAAAAGGCGCTGCTTGTATTGGAAGAAAAACTTCATACAGAAAATTTCAAGTTGATGCCGGATGGGACAATTCGCCTGTACGATTATCTTGATGATTTGGAAAAAGTCGCGGCTGTTTTGTCGGATGCGCATATCCTCGTTACAGGGCTTTCTGTATCCGGCGATACATTGGAAGATTACTTTTTAAGTAAGATAGGAGGTTCAGAAAATGCTAAATCTCCTAAATACTGAGTTTTATAAACTGTTTCATAGCCGGTACTTTTGGGGGATTGTGGCGTTTAATCTTTTTTTGAGCAGTGTGCTGCTGTTAGACAGTATTGGAGAAACATCCAGTCTATTCTTTGCATCACTATATAATGTGCCTATTCTCTTTTTTCTGGCAATCGTCTTTTCTGCGTTGTTTGTTGGAAATGACTTTGGACAAAGAACGCTGCAATCATATATCATTGCAGGCCATAACCGAGGACAGATATTACTTGCAAAACTGGTCGCCTATCAAATAGCCTGCATGACGATTTTAGCTTTACCATTACTGGTACATGGATTGATTGGAGGGATTTGCTTCAAAGAAAGTTTCGTGAGTGTTAGCGGCAATCTCTATACCGTTTTGGCAGTTTTGGTTTCTTTATTTGCAATGTGCCTGTTACCGTTTTTCTTTGCTTTTCTGTTTCGTGATATAGGAAAAACTTTAGCTGTCCCGATGGTTCTCTTTTTCCTGATGATATTCTTGATGAATGGAGATCAGGCACTCTTTATTTCGCGAATATTGCCAATGGGACAGCTCCGACTGATTGCATTACAGCAATTTACCCCATCTATGGTGCAATTTGTTTTCACGGATTTTTTGTGGATATTCATTTTATATTTTGGCGCTTATTTTGGGATTTAGGCGTTCTGACTTGAAGTGACAGGGAGGTGTCGAAATGAGTAATCTATTAAAAATGGAAAGATACCAATTATCACATAATTTCTTGTATTGGTGTGGCATGGTCGGCATCTTTCTAATTGGCTTTTTTTACGGCAGAAACTTATGTCCCGGAAGTTATGGGGACAACCGGCGGGGCTGCTACTTCCCTTGCGGATATTTTCAACGGAATGGTTTATGACTCTACATTTCTTCTCATTCTGATGTCCAGTATTTTAGCTTTGATTTTAGGACAGGAGTTTTCTTACCGGACAGTCGATCTTGAAATAACTGCGGGCCATTCCAGAAAATCAATCTTCTTTTCAAAGGTAATCACATATTTGATTGCCTTTAACGTCATGGCTCTTGTTTATCCCATTGCCGGGTGTATAAGAGAATTTTTCAGATTTGGATTTATTGATGGAGGGAACTTTATTTATCAGGCTGCTAAGGCGGTTCTATACTCTTTACTTTTGAACAGTGCTACTTTTTTCATTGCAATCTGGATTTGCTTTTCACTGCGTAATTCTGCAAAAGCGATTGCTGTTACAGCCGTTACGACGTTTGTACTTAGTCTTTATCTGGGTTTTGGAATGATGTTGAAATTTCCAGTAGCTTTTTTGCCAACTTATCAAATAAGGGAGGCAGTTACCAGCACAGCAATCTTCCAACCATTCCCGATTTTGATTGGAATTGTTTGGGTCGTTGCGCTGTTGATTTTATCATGGTGCAGCTTTCGGAAATGTGAATTAAAGTAGATTTCAATTAGAAAACGGAAAGAGGGAGGTGTCTAAAATAGAGCTACTGCTATTGATTGTATTTTTGCTGTTGCTTATCTTGCTATTCAAATATCTACAAACAAAACGGCAAATCCGCAATCTATCAAAACAGATAGCTGAATTGGTAAATGGCAAATCTGAGAAAATGCTGGACATCTCTTTAATTGACAAAGATTTGGAACAACTGGCAGGAATACTAAACCAGTATAACGATAATCAAAGGCAGTTGATTGCCAGTACGCTACGCCACGAGAACTATCTGAAAGAGTCGATTGCAAATATTTCACATGACCTGCGGACACCATTGACCGTTATACTCGGACATTTACAGCTATTAAGAAAAGAACCTCTGACAGACAGGCAAGCACAGCGAATAGAAACCATTTTTCACAAAGCAGAAAGAATGAAAGAATTGGTACAGACTTTTTATGACCTGTCTATTTTGGATGCCGAGCAGATAACACCCCGGCGAGAAGATTTTAACCTGTCTAATTTGCTGATAAATCTTATTACAGAAAATGCTCCTGCATTGGAAGCAAAAATATATCCCCTGAAATTGATTTGCCACCCCATTCTGTCTATCTCAATTCTGATTACAGCATGGTGGAAAGGATTTTACAAAATCTTTTGACAAATGCGATACGTTATTCATCCGACGACATAAAAATGAGCTTAAAGCAGGCAAGGGAAAATAGGGCTATTTTCACGATTGAAAATCCGATTGATAGCAAAACTGAAATAAATCCCGCCCGCCTCTTTGAACGATTTTATACAGGGGATGCATCCAGACACAACAGTGGTACAGGAGTAGGACTTGCGGTTGTAAAGTTACTGACAGATAAACTGGGCGGAAATGTTTCTGCTGAAATTAAATCCAATGTATTGACTGTGACACTCGAAATACAATAATTTTTCATTCATCTGCCGGACGACGGCAAAAGAAAAAAAGCCGTCGTTCGACAGACACTACCCATGCTTATTTATCGCTGCGGCGGCTTTGAATAAATCAAGGCCGCCGTTCTTTATGCCCTCAACAAAGGAGTGTTGCCCATACGCTGACATGGCGGCTTTAGGAGGGAGCCGCCATGAAGCACACTGACCGCCGACAAATTCAGACGATATTTGCACTATCGACAAAAAAGCCCGGCCACCGAACCGGCCTCGTCTGGCAGGCAGCGCGAAAATTGTCAAAATATAACTGAATACCGTATTTTTTGCGCTCGAATGGCTTTTTGCTGTCCGGGCGCTTTTTCATACCTATGGGGCTGGAACATCGGGCCATCATGGCCCGAACCTTGCCCCCGGTGCCGCTCCCCGCCCCGTTTCGCTCTGACCCACTGGCCTGAACGAAACGAAAGGAGCTTATCTATGAGCGGCAAGAAAATTACATATAATCCCCCCGCAACGAAGCCAAAACGGCCTATCGCTGAACGAGTAGTGAGCGAAAGGGGAAGAAAAGAACTGCCTCCCGGCACGAAGGGAGGTGAGAACTTGAAACCTGACCGCCACTACGAGCACAAGCAGCACGCCTTTGACAGCTACTGCAAGAAGGTGCTGAAATACGAGGCGTACAACGGCTATCGTGAGATCAGCCGCCGCCAGAAGTGTGAGGCATTGTTCAGCGAACTGTCGGAGGAGGAATTGGCCCAGCTTGCGGTTTATGACCGCTACTCCTGGGAATACACGGCCTTCCCCGTGGGAGGCGCTGTGATCCTGATTGAGGATGACCGGCTGGCCGAGGCGCTGAACGCCCTGCCCCAGAATAACCGGGACATCTTCCTGATGTACTGGTTCCTGGACATGGCAGACCGCGAGATCGCCGAGTACATGAACATGGCCCGCCGGACGGTCAACACCCGCAGGCAGAAAGCCTATCGGCTGCTGAAGGAGCTGATGGGAGGTGAAGCGGATGATTAAATCTGCGTGCACGCGGGCGTCGCTGATCCCTTATCCGGTGATCGCCGCCGCTGTCGGGGGCAACCCCGAAGCGGTGAACCGGGTAGTCCGGCACTATTCCGGCTACATCGCCGCGCTGTCTACGAGGACAAGCTATGACCTTGACGGTTTTCCTCGTCCCCAGGTAGATGAAGATTTGCGCCGGCGGCTGGAAACGAAGCTGATTATCTCCATCCTGGGCTTTGATCTGAACTGACCCAGGGCCGGGCGCTGCGTGTTTTCCCCCTTTCCACGCGGCGTCCCCGTATAGCTCCTTGACAAAGAAAGCCCGTTGGGAGGCCAACGCCGCAGTATAAGGCAAACGGATACATTCCTGTTCGTGCCGAGCCATACGGCCGGTGCGCCATGACCTCGTTTCAAGTCCGCAGGACGGGACCACTGTAACGGGCGAGCGAACAGCACCAGACCGCAAAGCAAGCGTGGCAGCTTGTGGGCGATGACACACGGGCAGGGTTAAAGATACTCGCGCATTGAACGCCCACAAAGCATTGTGCGCCGCACCCATCAGCATGGGCCGGGGTTAGACTCCCGTGGAGCTGCGCCAGCAGCCGTCCGTAAGCCTACTTTTCTTTTTTGAAAGTTTATGGATAGATCGTAAACTTTTCAATTAGCAGCAGACAAACACGGAGCAGCACGGTAAAATAATAGTGGAAGTTATATTACCCACACATATTCGTGCTGTTCCTTTTCATAACCGAAAGGGGGTTCTCATGTCTCAAACATGGAACGGCACGAAGAAAGAAACCCCAGAAAGAAGGACATATACGGTTGACGATATTGCTCAAATCCTGGGCATCGGAAGAACTTCCGCATATATTCTTGTAAAAGAAGGGCACTTCAAAATCGTGCGAATTGGTAACGCCATACGCATTTCCAAGCGGTCATTTGACGAGTGGCTTGACTCCCTCGACCTGTGATCCAAGAAAGGAAGAACGATATGGCATCTATTATCAAGCGAAAGAAAAACTATTCCGTTGTTTACAACTATGTGGACGAAAACGGAGAAACCAAACAGAAGTGGGAAACCTGGCATACCCACAAGGAGGCCTTGAAGCGCAAGGCGGAAATCGAAAATCAGCAGCACACAGGAACTTTTCTACCGCCAAGCAATCAGACGATCACCGAGTTCCTTTATGACTTCGTATCTCTTTACGGAGAAAAGAAATGGGGCGTGTCTATGTATGACAGCCAAACGGCACTGATTGCAAACTATATCAATCCGATCATCGGTGATATGGAGGTACAGGCGGTTACTCCCCGTGCGGTTGACGGTTATATCCAGACCTTGCAGAAAACCAAGTCGGTGTCTACCAAGACCCGAAAGGCCGTTACCACCTATGTCAGCGACAAGACCATTGAAAAGATCATCAAGCTCCTGCGGTGTGCGTTTAAGCAGGCGGTACGATGGGAAATCATTGCAAGAAATCCCTTTGAAAATGTGATCCTCCCTAAAACGGAGTATGCGAAACGGGATATCTGGACAGCGGATATGATCCGTCTTGCCCTGGACAAATGCACGGACAGCAAGCTCTATGTAGCAATGAATCTTTCCTTTGCCTGCTCTCTGCGTATGGGTGAAATCCTGGGACTGACTTGGGAGAACGTCCATATTTCCGATGAAGATATTGCGGCGGATAATGCCTATGTCTACATCGACAAGGAGCTGACGAGGGCTTCCAAACGGGCGATTGAAACGCTGGGGGAGAAGGATATCTATTACATCTTCACTCCGCTCATGCCGAACACCAGCACAAGAATTGTTCTGAAAAAGCCGAAAACCGATTCCAGTATCCGTAAGGTGTGGCTGCCGAAAACGCTGGCTTACATCCTGCGGGAATGGAAGAAGTCCCAGGACGAGCTGAAAGGTTTCCTGGGCGACGAGTATCAGGACTTCGATCTGGTGGTGGCACTTCCCAATGGACGGCCCTGCGAGGATCGTATCATCCTCAAAGAATTTGCAAAGCTCCGTGAGGACGCAGGGCTGCCGAAGGTGGTCTTTCATTCTCTCCGTCATTCCAGTACCACCTACAAGCTGAAACTCAACCACGGCGATCTGAAAGCCACCCAGGGCGATACAGGCCATGCCGAGATTGACATGATAACCAGTATCTATGCTCACATTCTGGACGAGGATAGAAAGGTCAATGCTCAGAAATTCGAGACTGCCTTCTATGCCAAGCCTGATCTTCGCAACGTCCGTCCGCCGGAGGAACCGGTAAAAGCGGAGCCTGCGACCCTGGACCTTGAAAGCCTTGTGGAGCAGCTTCAGAAGTCGCCGGAGCTGGCGAGTGCGCTCGCAGCCCTGATAGCGGCGCAAGCCCCGGCAAAGTGATCCGAAAAATCGAATTAGCAAAACGCAGAATTTTCTTAGCAAATTTCTGAAAAGCGTTCGAGTCCAATTAGCAAATATACATCATGCGGCGTATAAAAATCTCCCGGTAACGGAAGTGAAATTACCGGGAGAAGGAGGAACAAAAAAACGCTGCAAACCCTGAAAAAAGGCTTGCAGCGGTGCTTTCTGGCGTCCCAGAGAGGATTTGAACCTCCGACCCCACGCTTAGGAGGCGTGTGCTCTATCCAGCTGAGCTACTGAGACATTTTTAAGATTTATGCAATTTTTACTGCTCGAAGGAATCGAACAATCTGCCGCTTAGGAGGCGTGTGCTCTATCCAGCTGAGCTACTGAGACTGATATTCAGTTTTTTGGGTGTCATGCAAAGGTGCTATGACAAGGCTATTATACCCGCTTCCACCGCAAATTGCAAGTGCGCAAGGGAATAAAACCCTGTCGGGGCAGCACTGTAAAATGCAGCTGGTTCGGTTGCATTTTACGGTGCCAAGGCAAAGAAAAAGTCGCGGCAATATACTTGCCACGACTCTTTTGGTGGGAGCTGGTGGATTCGAACCACCGAAGCATTAAGCAGCAGATTTACAGTCTGTCCCCATTGGCCACTCGGGAAAGCTCCCATATTCAGTTTGTGGCCGCCGTGTCTCCCGGCGACGTATGTTATTATAGCAGAGGGCTTTTCAAAATGCAAGCCTTTTTTTGATTTTTTTTGTGATTTTTTGAAAAAAGCACATTTTCATCACAGCATCGAGCAAAAACTTTTCTTGACATACAGTTGCAGTAAGCGTACATTTATAATAGCAGTATAAATACAGCATTGGGAGGTTTTTACTATGGCGATTCGTGTTGGCATCCTGACTTCCGGCGGCGACTGCCCCGGCCTGAACGCTACCCTGCGCGGCGTGGCCAAGGCGCTGTATCACCGGATGGGCGATAAAGTTGAGATCGTTGGCATTATGAACGGCTATGACGGCCTGATCAACGGCAACTACCGCGAGATGTCCCCGACGAGTTC
>ENA-OUNH01000161-OUNH01000161.1-human-gut-metagenome-genome-assembly--contig:-NODE-161-length-25219-cov-5.966882_pt1 | contig 25219 bp, 23 predicted proteins | sample MGYA00242806_ERZ504814 | MGnify/ENA primary metagenome ERZ504814 (study PRJEB26092, sample SAMD00036389) | human gut metagenome | host: Homo sapiens | study: EMG produced TPA metagenomics assembly of...
CCGGCTCCGAAACCACTTTGATATAGCCGCCCTGCCGTGTTACGATCTCGCGGGCCAGATACAGGCCAATGCCCACGCCCTGCTGTTCGTGTACTTCTTCCTCACGATAGAAGCGCCGGAAGATGGCGGCCTGATTGCTTTCGGAAATGCCCTTGCCGGTGTCGGCTACTTTGATTTCCACATACATTTCCCACAGCACCACCGACACAGCGATTTTCCCGCCTGCCGGGGTGTACTTCACCGCATTGTCCAGCAGGTTAAAGAGGGCTTCGGATGTCCACTTGCTGTCATGGAAAACGGTCAAATCCTCCGGGCAGTCCACGGACACGACGATTTCCTTTTTCTCTGCTGCATACACAATTCCACTCATGGCCTGTGCCACGGTATCAAAGAGGCGGCCCGGTTTCTTATCCAACTGGATCACGCCCGTTTCCAGCCGGGAAGTTTTCACAAGGGCCTGAAAGAGAAAGTCCAGCTTATCCGTCTGGCTGCGGATTCCCCGGATAAAGTCGGTGCGCTCCGCCTTGGTCATAGGCTTTTCCAGCAGCGTGTCCGTCGCCATTTTCAGATTGCTTACCGGCGTTTTCACTTGATGGGAAATATCCGATACAAGGGTCTGTAACTCCTGCCGTTCCTCGTCCACCCGGCGGCGGTTCTCCTGCATGATCTGATAGAGCCTTGCCAGCCGGTGTCCAATTCTGGCAAGCTGGGTTTCGCTGTCCTCTGGCCGCTGGGGCGCTTCATTTCCGGCGATCATGTGGTCTAAAGTCTGGCATAGGTCAGCGGTAAACTGCGACAGCCGCTTTCCAAACGCCTGCGTCAGTACAAAAATCCCCACAAGGGCGCACAGCAGCAGCGCCCCGCCCGTCAGCAGCACCGCCGTCTGTTTTGTCACAAGAAACAGGGCTATGGTGATCCCGGACATGGAAAGGACAAGCCCCATTGCTACCCGGCCAAACAGCCGCTTTACCGAGAGGTTTTGCAACTTCATTTTGCCTCGCCTCCCGTCCATTGATAGCCCATGCCGTAAACAGTTTTGATGTAGGGCGCGCCGCCGTCGGATTCGATCTTACTCCGAATCCGGCTGATGGAGGTTGTCAGGGTGTGTTCGTCCACAAACTTCTCGTCTATATCCCACAGCTTTTCCAAAAGCTGCCCACGGGTCAGCACTTGCCGGGGATTTTTACGGAACAGGTTCAGCATTTTGTACTCCATCGGGGATAGGGTCAGGGGCTTGCCGTTTAAGGAAGCCGTCTGCTCCGAGAAGTCCAGAAACAGCCGCCCGTCGTCGTAAATGTCCTTGGCCGGTTTGTGGTGTTCCAGCATGGCGAACATGGCTTTGATTTTTCGCTGCAAGGCCCCGATCACAAAGGGCTTTGTGATGTAGTCCACCGCGCCCACCTCATAGCCCCGTATCTGGTCGCTCTCCTGATCGTTAGCGGTCAGGAAAATCACAATGGTGTCCGGGTGCTGGGGCTTTATCAGTTTGCACAGCTCAAAACCGTTGCCGTCCGGCAGGTTGATGTCCAGCAGCACTAAGTCAAATTCCCGCTGGCGTATGGCTTCGGCTGCGGTTCTGGCGTTTAGGGCAGAAGTCACGCCGTAGCCGTCTGCGGTCAGGTTATAGGCCAACATCTTATTCAAAAAACTGTCGTCCTCGACAATTAAAATCTGCTTCATATCCTCACTTCCTTTGCTTTTTGCAGATAGTATAACAGGCAAATGTCCTTAGTTGCAGAAAACACAATTTTCTGATAAAGGAAAATTTACTCCATTGTTTTAATGCGCTCGATCACAGGATGTCTTTTGCTATATCGTACAGAGAAAACGGAGTAAGCTGCCAGTATGAAGAAAAGCGCTACAAAATATATGCTTATTTCTAAAACTGGAAAATGATAAGTCAATGTCCCGAATGTCCCAACCTGATTGAAAACTTTGCAAAGTACAAATCCTGTTAAAGTTCCAATCGTTAAAGTTAGAATAGCCGTACCAGAAACATAATAGAAACATTCTGTTTGCAGCATTTTGGAGAATTGCTTACTGCTCAATCCCACAGACTGTAAAATACCAAATTCCTGCTGTCTTGATATAATGTTTGTCATTAGCGTGTTGATAAGGCTGATTAGCCCAAAAACAGCAATGAAAAATACCAATCCGTATAACGGCATTTTTATGTTATTCATTTCCTCTTGCAGATAAGTAATAATATCGCTGATACTGAAAACTTCTATACCTCCACGATTTTCCGCCAACTGGAAAATCTTATTCTCAACTTCTGTAAGCTGATCTCTTTCCACATCTACAATGCAGGTTATGTTGAAGTTGGAAACATTTTCTTTCATCATAGGTAAGAGTTCCTGCGGAAAATAGAAAGAAGCTGAATCCCCACCGAGATTAGGAGCTTTCCCAATCCCCATTACAGTAAATTCTTCCCATTGTCCATCCGCTGTTTCCACTTTGACTATATCGCCAATTTGAGGAGTGTAATTATAATAGTCGCTTAACAGCTTGGCGGAATTATCTACGATAACTCCTTTTCCGTTGATAAGTTTCTGGCGGTCTGCGGTTCCCTCAATTAGTCCTTGTGAAAAGGCCTCGTACTGATTTTCGGGGATTCCAATTTGGGTAAAGAAATGGCTGTTACCATCCTTGAAAGGAGTGGGAAATTCCATATTTGAAACACAGCCCTGTATAAATTCAATATTCTTTACGCCATTCATATCTGAAATCGTTTCTTCCAAAACTTCATCCAATGGATTTTTCGTTTGAAGTGCATTGATCCCGGCGGGGCGATCTTCCGCATTTGTGTTGGCGGGATCAAGGGAAAGTACAATGTCGCCATTTGCAAATTGCTGTTTTGCCATGCTTTCTACATCAGTTGAATTAAGGTAGGTGGCGGCACACATCAGTAAAACTCCGGCAAATCCCAAAGACAATACGGTTAGTATAGCTTTTTTCTTGTTCCGGGCAAAGCTCATTCGGGCAAGCGAAGATGGCGTGATTTTTCGATGTTCGATCCGCGTTTTTTCTGTCGCCGGTGTATCAGTCGTATTGATTCGCAGCGCCTCAATAGGCGATACCATAGAGGCTTTCTTTACAGGGGTATGGACAGCAATTTTCAAGGCAATTTCTGTAACAAGGGCAATCACAACGGCACATTCCAGTGTAGTCATCCAATGCCAGCCGTCCGGCACGAAACAATAGCCCAAAACACTTCCCAATACAACGCCGATAGGAATTGCAGCACAGGATAACAAAAAATTTTCTTTTCGCACGATACGCTTGATCTGAACCGATGTAGCCCCCAGCACACGCAGTCTGCCATACTCATGTGTTTTCCCGATAACAGAAATGTAGAACAGACTGTAAATAACCAAAGAACAGGCCAGTACAATTAAACTGCTTGCTCCGATAATCACTAATAACTCCTGCGTGGATTTTTCTTCTGCCAATCCAAAATAAGTAGAGCTATACATAACATACTGTTCAGGTACACCGCTTTGTTCCGCAATTTCGTTTATCAACAGCTTCAAAGTTTCGCTGTCCATATTTTCGGTATTTTCAAGCGAACCAAAAGATCGTAACAGTTTGCTTTTCCATACCGGCTATATAAGCCATTCGATACAATGACTTGATAAATACGGGACGCATTTCTGCTTTGAATAATGCCGCAAACATGATATGTCTGATTTTCTCCAAAAGGCATATCCAGTGTAACGGTCTGATCCAGTTGAACCGGAAGCCCTAAATGCTCCAAATAGGACTGTTCCACAATGATTTCATTTTCTGCCTCCGGCATTTTTCCCAGTAAGTCGGTAACGCCTTTTAGTTCAAGTGCATTTTGATCTCTGTAATACACATCCAAAGTGTAGTCATTGATACGGCTCGTTCCCATTGCAGCCTCTTTGCCGACTGATTCAATCTGGTTGTTATGTTCCAGTTTTTCAAAGACGGTACTGGTACTGTTAATAAAACTGCTCTGGTAGCGTCCTTGCAGATAAAGCCTATTTTCACGGTCTGTTCCGAGATTATATAGTGCTAATACCATCATCAAACTAACTGCAAAAGCAATCGTTATGATAATAAACGCATTGCGTCTTTTATCCGCTTTCATGCTTCGATCTGCTAATTTTTTTACAATGGCGCTGGTGTCATTCTCAAAAGGCCATGTCATAGTTGTATCACCTCCATATTTGATAAGGCCATTGTAAACCCCAAATGTCCGCGAAATGTTACAGCGGACGGATTTTTTCAAAAAAGTGCTTTTTCTTTATTATAGGATAGCCCGCTTTTCCGTACAAGGCACAAAATATGAATTATAAAGTTTAATCTTCCTGCATATAGCAACATTCCATTGAGAAAATATGAAATATACAATGTAGATGGGTGGTGCTATATGGCAAATATCAAAGATTGTCCCGGCTTTGAAACTTTCGGCGCTGATGTAAAAGAGGCGCGGAAAGTCAAGCAGTTATCGCGTAAGACGCTGGCAGAACAGGTCAATATCGACTGGCGCTATCTTGCCAACATCGAAAATGACGGCACGATTCCCAGCCTGCCGGTTATCATACAGCTTATCAAAATCTGCGGGCTTCCCGTGGAACGGTATTTTAACCCGGAGATTATGCGGGAGGAAAGCGCACAGCGGCAGCGGGTCAGCCACAAGCTGAAACTCTGCCCGGAAGAATTTCTGCCGGTCATCGAGGGCGCGATTGACGGGGCCATTCAAATTCAACAGAAGAATGACGAAACGGAGGGTGCATGACAACCCTCTGTTTTGTTTTTGGGAGGACGCAAGCTGCGCCCTCTCTTTTTTTGTACGGTTTTCGGAAAAACCGGGATTTTGCGGGTATTTCCTTGGGGTCAGAACGCTTTTTAGGGGAAGAAGAACAAAGACAGCAAGCATAGGGAGTGTAGCCACACTCCCGGCAAACGGCTTCCCGTTTGTATCTTGGGGAAGTCCCCAAACCCTGAATGAATGGAGGTGAGAAAGTGGCAAACCGAAAACGGAAGTTTGTGCTGCGCGTCCCGGTGACGCCGGAGGAACGGGCGCTGATCCAACAGAAGATGGCCCAGCTTGGCACAAAGAACTTTTCTGCCTACGCCCGGAAAATGCTGATTGACGGCTATATCGTCCATATCGACACCGGCCCCGTCCGGGCGCAGACCGCAGAGCTGCAAAAAATCGGCGTCAACATCAACCAGATTGCAAGGCGTATCAACAGTACCGGGACTGTGTACGCGCAGGACTTGGAGGACATCAAGGGGGCGCTGGCACAGATATGGCAGTTACAAAGATCCATCCTATCAAGTCAACGCTGAAAAAGGCGCTGGACTACATCGAGAACCCGGACAAGACCGATGAAAAGCTGTTCGTTTCTTCCTATGGCTGTTCCTATGAAACAGCGGATATTGAATTTCAAATGCTGTTAGATCAGGCGTACCAAAAGGGCAACAATCTGGCCCACCACCTGATACAAGCCTTTGAACCGGGGGAAACCACGGCGGAGCAGGCCCATGAGATCGGGCGGCAGCTTGCCGATGAAGTGCTGCAAGGTAAATATCCCTATGTGATTACCACCCACATAGACAAGGGCCACCTGCATAACCACATTATTTCTGCGCCGTGGATATGGCGAACCAACGCAAGTACATTTCCAACCGCCAGAGCTACGCCTTTATCCGGCACACCAGCGACCGGCTGTGCAAGGAACACGGCCTGTCTGTGGTAAAGCCCGGCAAAGACAAGGGCAAGACCTACGCCGAGTGGGACGCACAGAAAAAGGGCAAGAGCTGGAAAGCAAAACTGAAAATCGCTATCGACGCGGCCATTCCGCAGGCCAAAGACTTTGACGGTTTTCTGCGGCTCATGGAGGCGCAGGGCTATGAAGTCAAACAGGGCAAGTTTATTTCATTCCGCGCCCCCGGACAGGAACGCTTCACTCGCTGCAAGACCTTGGGGGAGGATTACACCGAGGAACGGATCACCCAGCGGATCAAGGGCATTGCCATTGACCGGGGGCCGCGCAGAAGAAGCGCCGGGGAAATCTCCCTGCGGATCGCCTTGGAGGACAGTATCAAGGCCCAGCAGTCGGCGGGCTATGCGCGGTGGGCGAAGCTGCACAACTTGAAGCAGGCCGCCAATTCCTTAAACTTCATCACAGAACACCAGATCGACAGCTACGAGGGCTTGGAAAGCAGGCTGGCCGAGATCAGCGCGGCAAACGACGCGGCGGCCTCCGCCCTGAAAGACGCGGAACGCCGCCTTGGGGATATGGCGCTACTGATAAAAAACCTCTCTGCCTACAAGCAGCTCCGGCCTGTGGCGCTGGAACTGCGAAACGCCAAAGACAAGGCCGCGTTCCGGCGGCAGCATGAAAGCCAACTGATCTTGTATGAGGCGGCGGCAAAGGCACTCAAAGAGGCCGGGATCACAAAGCTCCCCAACCTGTACGCCCTCAAAACCGAGTATAAAAAGCTGGACGCAGAACGGGAACGGCTGTCCGCACAGTACAGCGAAGCGAAACAGAAATTGAAAGAATACGGCATTGTCAAACAGAATGTAGACAGCATTTTGCGGACAGCGCCGGGAAAGGAGCATACGCAGGAACGATGAACATACCGAGAATGAGTTACCCCCAATACCGCAAGGCCCGCAGGCTCACCCATGAGTGCTGCAACTACTGTAACGGAAACTGCCTCCTGCTGGACGATGGAGAGGAATGTGTCTGTGTGCAGAGTATTTCCTATTCGCTGCTGTGCCGGTGGTTCAAGGTGGCCGTCCTGCCGCTGGACGCGGCCCTGTGCGCCGAGATCACCAAAGGCCGGGACGAGATCAAACGCTGCGCCGTCTGCGGGGCGGCGTTTACGCCCAACTCCAACCGGGCCAAATACTGCCCGGATTGTGCGGTGCAGGTGCGCCGGAAGAAAGAGGCGGAACGCCAGCGGAAAAGATACCTCCTGTCTACGCATTTAGGGCGGTAAAAGTCCACGGAAATCAAGGGTTTTTCCGCATGGTCGGCAGGCAGGTGGATAAAGTTATCCTGTTCCCCTCAAAACAGGGTTCTAAATGCGGGAAAATGGACAAAAAAGAAGCGCCGGACGCAGAGGCTTTGACAGCCCCCGCGCCCGGCATTTTGCTTATTCGTCTGTGAAGTGGAACCGCTGCACCGCAAAGTCGGCGTCGCTCATGGCGTCCAGCTTATCGGCGGTCTGGCAGGTCAGCGCCGCCATTTCCTTGTCCATGTCCGGCAGTGCTGCCCGGAGATTTGCCGCCGTCCTGCGGCGGTCAGCGTTGTGGTACAGACAGATCAGGTTTTCTTCTTCCACGGTGAAATACATTCCTCATACCTCCATTTCTTTTGATTTTTCCCGCGCCGGGGGCTTCTTTTTCTGTTCCTCCTTGGCGGCGGCAAGCTGCGCCCGGATGGACGGTTTCTTTGTTTCTGCGTCGTCTTTCGGGTCTGCTTGGGCTTTTGGCCTCGCCTTGGCTGCCTCGGCCACATCCAAAAGGGAAATCTGTTCCCCGGCTTTTGCCCTTGCTTCCAGTTCCTCCATAGACGGGGCTTGTTCATCATACCGTCGATCATGTTGTAGTTCTGCTCGGTGGACATTTCCGCCGTCTTGATATGGCTTTCCTGCTGGGCGGGGATGGCAAAGGCCCTTGTGCCGTTTGCCATAATCAGATACCTGCCGTCCTCCGACTGGTGGTGGAATCCATACCCGGCGGCCTCCATCTGTTCCCGGCTCCTGTCGGTCAGGTAGAAACGGCCTCTCGGCGTCTGGATTTGTTCGCCGGTCATGCCCTCGTCTGGCGTGAGCTGTTTTTCCGGCTGGGCGAAGAACTCCGGCACCTGCCGGTAGTCGGCCCCCTCGTCCACATAATAGGCGGTCTGTTTCCCATCCTGCCGGAACACCACAATATCCCCCATTGAGAGGGAATGTCCCTTGTAATCGGAGGGATGTTCCATGTTGAAGCGGCGGTAAATCTCGTCCAGTGTGGTGTCCTTGTCCAGCGGCGCGGTGTAGACAATCTGGTAATTCTTCCTGTCCACCGAAAGCCCGTCCGCCTGCAAATCCTCATAAGAACGGTAGCGCAGGTCGCGCCCCTCCGGGCCGGGCGGCACTTGGTAGATGGAAAAGTTGGGCTGCGCTGGTGCTTCATAATCAGAGGCAACATATTCCTCCACCGTCAGCCCGGCAGCGGCGGCCTCCTGTTCCAGCTCTGCCTCAATCTGTTTTTTGTAGTCCTGCAAGCTCTGGTCGAAGTCGGAAAGCTGCGGCGGCTCCGGCAAGTGGTACTGGCCCTGATTGAGAAGCGGGCGGCACTCCTTTACATAGTCCAGAACCGCGTTGAAATAAGCGGTCTGTTCCGGCGTCAGGGTTTCCCCGGATCGCAGGGGACGCCGGGCCTCCTGCTCCATAGCGGCCAGATTGCAATGCAGCTCCATATACGGGACGAACTCATGCAGCAACATATCCCGCTGGGCCTTGTCCGCCTCCCATGCCTCCGGCCCCTCATGGTGCAGCACATGGTTTTTCCAGCTTTCATCCTGCGCGTAGTATTCGTGGTAGCCCCGGATATGCTGGATCAGGGAACCGTCCCCGTCGCCAAAGTCCTGCCGTCCCTCGTAGCTGTCCGGCTGGCCCTGCATGGTAAAATCAATGCGGAACTTGGTCTTGTCGTACCAATGGCCCGTATAACCCGGCTGCTCCCGGTCATGGCGTCTGGCGCTGTCCAGCTCTTTGAAAACGGCCTCGGCTTCATGCAACGGCATTTGCTGGCCGTCTTTCAAATGGGGGCTTTCACTCCAAAGGATCGTGACAACCGGCTCCGCTGCCGGATTCTGTGCGATCTGCCGCTGGGCGTTGGCAACGGCAATCTCACTTTCGATCTCGCTTTTCACAAAGGAATCCATCTGGCCCTTTTGCAGCTCATAGCCCTGTTCACACAGGCGGTTGATAAGCCCGATTACCTTGTCGTTATCGCCCACGGCCTCGGCATAGGCCACGATCAACTGCCGTTCCTCGCTGCCCAGACGCGGGGCGTTTTTCTCCGCCAGCTCAATCAGGGCGGCGGCCCGGTCAGCCGGGGACGCCTCCGGCATGAACGGCTTTCCATTCAAAAGGCCGTCGATCCCGTTCCATGCCTGCGGCTGGGAAATGGCGTTGGCCTGTTCGGTTGCTTCCAGAAAACCGTCCAGCCTGTCGCCGGTCAGGGGTTCCATTGCCCCAGCCGGTAGCTCATGGATGGCAAGAATTTCTTTTCCGGCTTCCGCAAGGGTCAGGTCGGGATTGTCAAGCTGGCCTCCGTCCAGTTCCTTGTAGTCGGGGCCATACAGTGTGTAATCATAGCCGGTTTCCGATGTCTGGATATACAGGTAATCGCCGCTTTCCAGACGGTAGGCGGCCTCCTGCGGAGCTTTGGCCTGTTCCAGCGTTCCGTCCCCGGCAATGGTAAAGCCCTGCGCCTGTGCCGCCTCCTTGGTTCCCTGCGACACTTTGCCGGTGGATTTTAAATCCGCGTCAATGAGGGTTTGCAGCATGGCTTTCACGCTGTCGGTCATTTCCTGCTGTTGCTCCGGGGGCAGCTTGGAAAATACGCTGTCCGGGTCTGGCTGCTCGGCGGCCTGTTCCAGCGGCACGGCCTGCGGCTGCTCCTGCTGGGTCTGCCGTTCTTTCTGAAGCTGGGCAAGGTGGCCGTCAATGGCGGTAATCAGCTCATGGGCGGTGGCCCGGATGGTTTCAAGGGAGGCTTTCAGTTCTTTCAAGTCCTTGCCGGAACTCCAACTGGCCACATAGCCAAAAGAATAGTCGGAGGTGTCCAGCCCGTAGTGCTGGCAGACGGCATAGGCCACGCTTTCAGCCTGCACCTCGCGGGTGCGGCTGTCGGGGCGGTCGGCCTGCTCTATGGCCGGGGCTTCCGGGTCGATGGCGTGGAGCTTGGAATGGGCAATCTCGTGGATAGCCGTCTTTAGGGTCTGTAATTCGCTCATGCCCTTCTGAATGGCGATCCGCTTTTCCGTCAGGTGGTAGTAGCCGTGGGAACCGCCCGGAATATCCTCAAAACCAATGGGAACCGGGGAGGTCTGTTCCAGCACCTTGAAAAATTCCCCGTAGCGTTCCACGCTGCCGGTCAGTTCTTCCACGCCGATAGAGGGCAGCGGTTCCCCCTCGGTCTGGCTCACATCAAAGACGGAAACGATCTTAAAGGCCGGAACCTGTATTTCCTGTACTTCGGTAACAGGCTTTCCGTCTTTTCCCATCACCGGCCTGCCCTGTGCGTCCAGCTTCTGCACTTCCTTTTTCGCCTTGAACGGGGCTGGGGCCAGTATCTTGATGGCCTTTTCGCCTTTCTTCACATTGCGGTGAAAATCGTCCCGCCACTTGTTGTAGCCCGCCACAAGCTGTCCGCCCTGCATGGCGATCAGGAGGGTGTTGTTGAAGCTGTAACTGTGGAACTTGGACATGGTGGTGAGATAGGCTTTGTAGCGTTCACTCTCGAAAAGCTCCTGTATGCCGATTTCCAGCCGGTCGGTGATCTCTTTCATGCGCTCGGCGCTGTTCTGGCCGTTTAAGAGAATGGGAGTGACAGGCTGTGGGACCTTTGTAGGCGCTGCCGCCTCCGGCTGCACCTTGCTTTCCTCCCGCAGAATTTCCGGCGCAGGATAGGCCATCACCCGGTATTCCTCCGGCACTGGCTGGCCCTCATGGACGCGCTGCCATTCGTCGCTGGTTCGCAGAATATAGCCGTAATCGGTAAAGGTTCCCTGTTCCTCGCTGGCGATAAAGCTCCCCAGCCGTTCCGTGTCAATGGCCGGTTTCCACGGGTCGGGAACGACAAACAGCCCGGAATCATTCAGGTAATATTCCCCCAGACTGTGGTTGTCCTTGGCATTGATTAAGACAAAACAATCGGTGTTTTCGGCGTAGTCCAAAAGCTGCCCGATGGTCTGCATTTTTGCCGGGGACTGCATGGCGGCGTTCAGCTCCGCCAGTTCCACGGCGTCCAGCTTTTGAAGCTGGGCGGCAAGGAAGTTCAGTTCGTCCACGCTGGCGGCCTTGATTAAATCCTCCGGCAGTTCCAGCGGTTTTCCCTCCGGGGCGGAAAAGCCGCCAATGAACAAGTCCTGCTGGTTGTCGGTGGTAATGTGGATTTCCTTTAGGGCTTCCTGTACCTGTTCGGCGGAAGTCGGCAGGGAAAGCCAGTAGCCATGCGGCCCGCCGGTCTGCGCCTCGGCGCGGTTATCAAGAAAATGAAAATACTTCGTTCACGGGTTCCCTCCTTTCCGGGGTGGCTGTGGTCTGTTGCGGCTGTGCGGCTTCCTCCTGTGTGGGAAGTGCTGCGGCTTTTGCCGGTTCCTCCCCCTCGATGGTATAGCCGGGGAGCAGGCAGCCATTGACCTTAAAACAGTCGGCGTATTCCTTGGGGATGGCCGGGGAAATTTCGGTAAAGTAATGGTCGTGGGCTTTGATCCGGCCATTCAGGTACTTGTCCAGTTCTTCCCGGCTGGCAAAGACTTTCCGATCCTGTCCGGCGATCTTGGCCTGCCGGTAGCTGCCCGGCGCGTTGGTGCGGAGGCTCCAGCGGAGCGTCCACGAGTAGGGAACGGATTTTTGGGCGGCGCTGTCGTACCGGGTGTTCTCGGAAATGGAATAATCCATCTGGTAAACCATGTTGCTGCGGATATGGCGGTATTCGTCCGGGGCCTCCCACTGGTTTGCGGTGTGGGTGACGGGAAGCGTCCGGGCATATTCAAGAGCTTTATCCAGAAACAGGGTTCTTCCAGCCTGTTCCTCCCATGCGGCGGCCTGTTCTTTCAGGCGGTCAAACACTTCCTGTTCTGCGGCGGCGCTTTCCGCCCGCAGGGAAAGAAGCTCTGCAAGGGGCAGCTTTACCGCTTCGGAAAGATCGGCCTTGCCGCTTTCAAAGTAAATCCGGCGCTCGATCCGCATAGTGCTGGCCGGTTCTAAATCGTCATGGTCGTAGGAGCTGTAAGACATTTGGGGTTCACATCCTTTCTATGGTGGTGATCTGATACAAGGGGTTTGGGGCTTCCCCAAAGAGAAAATCCCCGGCCCGGCAGGTGCGCCGGGTCAGGGATTTTGCCGGGAGTGTGGCTACACTCCCTATGCTTGCTGTTTTTAGTTCTTGCCCCTCTGTTCCACGCGGTAGTTTACATACTTGCCGCCGGTATCGGCCAAAAGCACCGTCCCGTCATAGGTCTTGCCGGTTTTCATGGAGCGCAGGCCCTTTACCTTTGCTTTTCCATCTTTAAGGAGCGCGGCGGCGATCTTCGGGGTGAACGCCTTGCCCCGTTCCTCAAAAAATCGGTCATTCTTCCACATGACAAACTGGCAGCTTCGGTTTCCGCAGTAGTAGTTCTTTTTGCCCTCGTAGACGCTTTCCCCGCAGCGCGGACATTTGCCGATAACCACACGCTCGGTCTGAAACAACTTCTGCGCGTCCTCGCTGATCTGGGAGTAGTTTGCGATCAGGCCCCTTGTCATTTCTGCAATGCCAGCCATGAAGCCCTCCGGGTCGGCCTGCCCCTTGACAATGGCCGTCAGCTCCGTTTCCCACTGTGCCGTAAGCTGGGGAGAGGTCAGCGCCTCCGGCAGCACACAGGCAAGGTTATGGCCGTCCTTGGTGGGAAGTAGCTGTTTGCCCCTGCGCTCCACAAAGCCCATCTGCACCAGCTTTTCTAAGATGGAGGCGCGGGTGGCCGGGGTTCCCAATCCCTGCCGCTCGGCGTCCTCCGGCAGATCGTCCGCACCGGCGCGCTCCATAGCGGAAAGCAGGGTATCTTCCGTGTAGGATTTTGGCGGTGTTGTGAAATGTTCGGTGACGGCGGCAGTTACCTTGTCAAAGGTCTGTCCCTCGGTAATTTTGGGAAGTTCCTGCGCAGGCTCCGGGGCAGTGTCGTCGGCGTCTGTTTTGAACGACGCCTTAAAGCGGCGGTCAAGCTCTTTCCAGCCGGGGGTCAGGATGGTCTTTCCCTTGGCGGTAAAGGTGTTCCCGGCACAGGTGAATGTAGCGGTGACAGCTTCGTACACATGGGGCGCGGCCACGGCGCACAGCAGCTTGCAGCACACAAGGGACAGCAGTTTCTTTTCGCCCTCGGTCAGCCCGTCAAAGCCTTTCTGCACAAATTCCATTGTCGGGACAATGGCGTGGTGGTCGCTCACCTTTTTGCTGTTCAGCACCCGGCCAAACTGCGGGGACAGGTCAAGCCCCGCCACAAAGGGAAGCAGTGGCCACAGGCCGGACACAAGGCTTTCCGCCGTCGGCAGCATATCATCAGTCAAATACTGGCTGTCGGTGCGGGGATAGGTCAGCAGCTTCTTTTCGTAAAGCTGCTGGGCATAGTCAAGGGTCTGCTTGGCGGTAAATCCAAACAGGCGGTTTGCCTCCCGCTGCAAGGTGGTGAGGTCATAGAGGCGGGGCGGCTGCTCCGTCTTTTTCTCCCGTGTCACTGACACACAAACGGCCTGCGCCGTTTCACAGGCGGCTTTCAGGGCCTTGGCGTCGTCTGCGTTTCCTATGCGTTCACTGGCCGCCTCCATGCCGCCCGCCGCGATCTGGACGATGTGGTATTTCTCTTTCTGAAAGCTGCTGATCTTGGCCTCCCGGTCAACCAGCATTTTCAGGGTCGGCGTCTGGACACGGCCCACGGTCAGGGTCTTGTGGTAGAGGATGGAGAACAGCCGGGTCGCGTTGATCCCCACCAGCCAATCCGCCTGCGCCCGGCAAAGGGCCGACTGATACAGGTTATCATAATCGGCTCCCGGTTTCAGGTGGGCAAAGCCGTCTTTAATGGCCGCATCCTCCATGCTGGAAATCCAAAGGCGCTGAAACGGTTTCTTGCAGCCCGCCATCTGGTAGACGAAACGGAAAATCAATTCCCCCTCGCGCCCGGCGTCAGTGGCGCACACAAGGCCGGTAACATCGGGGCGCTCCATCAAAGAACGCAGGGTGTCAAACTGCTTTTTCTTATCGTCGGGAATGATGTACTGCCATTCCTGCGGCAGAATCGGCAGGTCGTCATAGCGCCATTTTTTGAAACGCTCGTCATAAGTCCCGGCGTCGGCAAGGGAAACAAGGTGGCCGATACACCAGCTCACCAGATAGCCGTTTCCCTCCATGTAGCCGTCTTGTTTCTTGTCCGCGCCGATCACGCCCGCAATGCTGCGGGCTACGCTTGGTTTCTCTGCAATTATTAACTGATAGCTCATACTTCGTCCTCCTTATTTCCATCTTCACTTGTCATATCCTCGTCCGGCTCCGGGGCTTCGTCCTCGTCGTCCTCGTCCTCTCCAAAGTCATACTCGGCCAGATCGTCATTGCCTGTGGTGTCGGCTTTTTCCTTTTGAATTTCAGGAAGTAGAGGGCTGCGCCGCCGCCCAGCAGCACCACCACAAAGAACACCACAAGGCCGCCCATGCCGCTTGGCTTTCCTCCTGCGGCTTTCTTCCTCCGGCTGGGGCTTCGGCTCCGGCCCGTTGCAGGCGGTCAGGTTGTTTTTACAGACCGGGCAAGCCGTATTGACGGCCCCGGCTTGACACTTGGCCGTACAGGTGCAGACCTCTGGCTCTTTTTTCCCGTCCTCCAACAAGGCTTGCAGGTCGGCGTCGTCCACTTGGTTGAGGAAATGCACCGCCGTTTCCTTGTCCTCGTTGGCCCGGTCGATCAGGATGTAAAAATAATTCCCGGCCTTGGTGGTAACAGTGATAAGCTGCTTATCCCCGAAAAAATCATCCACCAGCGTAGCGTTGCCCTGCGGGGTAAGGGGTACGCCCTCCGGCTCCATGCCGCCGGTGGTGGGTTCTTCGGTTTCCTCCGGCACTTCTGCGGGGGCCCCGGTGGTTTCCGGCAGCGGCACAGGGTCAGGGTCAGCGCCACCGGCGTAGGCGGTAACGGTCGTGGTCGCCATGCAGAGCGCAGCGGCCACGGCCAGCGTCAAGGTACGGAACAGTTTAGATTTCTTCATGGGCGCTGTCCTCCTGTTCAAAGTCCGGGATCGGGGCCGGGGCCGCCTGCAACGCGCCGCCGCGCACAAAGGCGGCGAACTCCTGCGGGGTCATGTTGAGGCCGCGCACAAGCTGGACGATCTGCAAGTTTTCCTGTTCGGTCTTGGCTGCTTCCAGCTCCCGAAGCTGCTTTTGCAGCTCCGCGATCTTGCCCTTGGTTTTCTCAATATCCTTTTCAATGCGTTCCAATTTGTTCATTGCCATAGTGATTTACTCCTTTCTGGCGTTTAAGGTAAACGCCCGTAACAATAAAAATGCTGCTGCCAGTAGCTTGAATTGAGGTTCGTGTAGGAAATGGGGTCGCCGCAGTGCAGCATGACCGAATTTCCCACATACAGCCCCACATGGGACATCCCGGCAGTGTCGTAAGTGCCGACGAAAAATACAAGGTCACCGGGCTTGGCCTGCTCCGGGGAAACGGGGGTGCAGATGTTGTAAAGCCCCTGCGCCGTCTGGCGTCCCACATTCCAGCCGGAATGATTGATAACCCAGCTAATGAAGCCGGAACAATCAAAGCTGGTGCTTGGGGAGCTGCCGCCCCACACATAGGGATAGCCCACATACTTTTCTGCCTCGGCAATCATGGCGGCAAAGGTTTCGTCCTTTAGCGCCTCCGGGGGGATTTCATAGTAGGTCGGCTCTTTCGGGGTGGAGGCGTGGGGATAGCTGCCGTTGGGAAACAGATCTGGCCGGTTGCCCAAAGTCTGCATATAGGCAGCATAAAAGCCCATCTGTTCCTCGGTGAGAATGTAGATGGGCAGGTGGGACAGGTCAAAGTTTTCCAGCTTCACATTACAGATATAGTAGGTGTAGGGGACTTCCACGGTGTAGGTGTTTCCCTCGCTGTCCGTCCTCGTTTCGGTGCGGTAGCGGGTTTCCGTTTCGATGGTCTGGGTCAGGATGTACTGCTTTTCAAAGAGCATGGCAAGGTCGCCCTGTACCTCCCCCAAAGTGAACACGCCGTTATGCAGCGCGGAGAGGATGGAGGTCAGCACATAGGGGTCATGCTTGATCTCGTCCAGATCGAAACGGTATTCGTCATAGCCGGGGTGCAGGCTTTCGTAGTTGTCAAGTTCGTGCTGCAAGTCTGCTTCCAGCGCGGCATAGGCGGCTTCGGCTCCCAGCATATCGCTGTCCTCGGAGAGATAGGAGGTGGCGGCAAGGCCCGTCCCGGTGCTGCCAAACATGGCGGTGCAGGATTGCAGGCCGCCCATCACCAGCAGGAGCATGAGGCCCACGCCGCCGACGATCAGCGCCCCTTTCCAGTGCCGGGCGGCAAAGGACGCGGCCTGTCTGCTTTTCTCTGCGGCTTTCTTGGCTGCGGCAGCCGTGGTCTTGGCGGTGCTTGCCGCCCCCTGTGCGGTCTGGCCCGCCGCCCTTGCTGCCTTGGCATATTCCCGCTTAATGTGCTGTTTCTGCCAGAAACGGGAAACGGGGTTCTTGGCCGCCTGCGCCAGCTCCGGGTGATCCCGCAGGGATTTTTGATACGCAAACTCGGCGTTGGCGGCGATGGACTTTCGCTCGGCCTTGGCTGCGGCCCGGTAGGGTTTGAGCTTGTGGCGGTGGACGCCGCTGCGGATCATGCGGCCCGCCTGCCGTTCCGCCAGTTCCTCCCCCTTATGGCCGCCCTCCACGCCCACATTTTCGTGTTCTACCTCGTGGATTTTCCGTGGAGGTAAAGCCCGGCTTCCTGTATGGGACGACTGGCCGGGTTTGGTTTGAGCTGGGGAGGGGCTTTCTCCACCTTGTCAAAATACAGCCTGCTTTTGGCCTTGCCCTTGGCTTCGTCATAAACGGTTTCCTTGGTAATGACGCGCTTTTTTGGCAGGGCTTCTTTGGCCGCTTCCAGCTTATCCGCCCGTTTTTCTGCCTTTTTGATATACGGGGCCAGCTCCGGGGAGGCCCGTTCCTCGGCGGTAAACTGCAACCGGGAAACGGGTCTGGTGGCCTGCGCCACGGTTTCCCCGGCGTCCTTGGCCGCTTTCTTTGCCTTGTGGCGGTCGTGCAGTTCGTCCGCCCGTTCCAGTATTTTTTCCGCCGTGCCCTCCGGCTGGGTAGTGTATTCCTGCTCGGCCTCCCGGCTGGACACATTGACGCTTTCGCCGGTGGTCTGGTTATCCAGCGTCAGGCCGTCGCGGGTCATGTGCTGCGTCACCTTATCGCGGGGTTTTAAGGGTTCCATGACTTCACCTCCTTGTGCCTCATACCGTCGCCCCCTCGCCTAACCGGGTCGTCATGATCTGGTAGAGCTGGGTGTTTTTCGGGATGGGGTTCTTAAAGGGCAGGATCACATTTTCGTAAATGAGAAGTCCCTCGCCGGGTTCGGAATTGTCCACATACCGTAATTGCTGGGGCGAAATGTTCAGCCGTTCCGCAAGGATTTTGCGGTCGCCGCTGGCCTGATTGAGCAGGCAGATAAAGTCGCTGTTTTCCAAAATGTTCTCAATTTCCGGGGAGGAAAGCAGGTCTTTTACATTCTGCGTCGCACCTGTGGGAATCCCGCCCCACTTACGAAAACGCTTCCAAATCTCACAGGAAAAGGCCGCCGTCTGTTCCTCACGCAACAGCAGGTGGAACTCATCACAGAAATACCATGTCGCCTTGCCCTTGCTGCGGTTTTGGGTGACACGCCCCCAAATCTGGTCTTGGACAATGAGCATACCGATTTTCTTTAGCTGCTTGCCCAGCTCCTTGATGTCAAAGGCCACAATGCGGTTTTTGATGTCAATGTTGGTTCTGTGGTTGAACACATTTAAGCTGCCGGACACATACAGGTCAAGGGCCTGCGCCACCCGGTCGGCCTCCGGGATATGCTGGTCTAACAGGGCTTTGTGCAGGTCTGCAAGGATGGGCATATTTTCCGGCTTGGGGTCTGCCAGATAAGGCCGGTAGATCACCTGTACCGCCCGGTCGATCACCGTCTTTTCGATGGCTTCCAGCCCATTCTTGCCGCCCATGACAAGCTCACAGAACGACAGCACAAAGTCGGATTTTAAGGCCAGCGGGTTTTCATCCTCGGAGTAGTTCAGGTTGATGTCCAGCGGGTTCACATAGTTTTTGCTGGTAGGCGACAGCTTCACCACCTGCCCATGCAGCCGCTTCACAAGGGGGTAATATTCGGCCTCTGGATCACAGATATACACATCGTCCGGGGTGCAGAGGAACACGCTCACAATCTCCGATTTACAGCTCATACTTTTGCCGCTTCCCGGTGTCCCCAGCTTTAGTCCGTTGGGGCAGCGCGCCCGCTTGCGGTCGAGCATAATCATGTTGCCGGTCTTGGCGTTGATCCCGTAATACATGGCGTCGCCGCCCTGAAAAAGCTCCTGCGTCACAAAGGGGACGAACACGGCCACGCTGGAAGTCGTCAGGGAGCGTTCAATCTGGATGTGGCTGGCCCCCAGCGGCAGGCTGCTCATAAGCCCCTGTTCCTGCTGGTAGTCCAGCCGCACAAGGGAACAGTTGTACTTCTGTGCGATCCCAGCAGCCCAGAACACATCGTTTTCCAGCTTTTGCCGGGTGTCTGCGGTGTTCAGCACCAAAAAGGTAAGCTGGAACATCCGTTCATTCCGGCTCTGCAAGGTCTTTAACAGTTCCTTGGCGTCCTGCCCGTAGGTGGCAAGGTCGCTGGGAAGTATATCCATGTCGTAACCGCTGCGGACAGCCCGTTTCTGTTCCTGAATCTTCATGGCGTCAAGGTCGGTGATCTTGCGCTTGACCGTCTTAATGGCGTCGCTCTGGTCGATGGCCTGCACATGGAGGTTCACCACAATGCCGTTTTCCGTGTTGAGAAAGTCGGCCAGCATTTCATCCGACAGCTCCGGGGAGAGGATTTGCAGGAAGCTCACCGCCCCGTATTTGCCGCCCAGCCCGAACATCCGGGCATTGCCGAAGCGGAACGAGGACGGGGCGATAAAGTCCTTGGTGGAAAGCCCCGACGGGGCAAGCCACTTCCAGTCAAAGGAGAACGGTTCCCCGTCCGGGTGGAAAATGCTGTGCATGACTTCCAGCCGTTCCTTGGCGTCCAGTCCCCACGCGGAGGCCCCCATGCTCTTGAAATAGCCCAAAAGGTCGGTTTCGATCCGGCGCAGTCTGGCGCGGGCCATTTTCAGGCTGTCCGCCTCAATGGTGTAGGTCATAAATTTCCGCTTCATCAGGCCGTTGTTCCCGTTCACAAGCTGGTCTTGCAAAATGTCGGAATACTCGCTGCGGATGTCGTCGAAGTCGTCCCCCTGCGCCCGGATTTCAAAGCTCTTGGCATACTGCTTGGGGTCGATCTTGCGGTTGATAAAGGAAAACTGCACATGAATGGAGGCGTCCAGATAGTTGTAGAGGTCGCACAGGTTTTCAAAGATGGCGGTCTTGGTGTCCGCCTGCGCCAGTTGGTAGCTGATGTCCGTAAACTCAATGCACTTGGAAAAGGTACGGGGCGTCACCCGGCATACGCCGTCCTGATACATGGCCTCATAGGGAATACTGGCCTGTGCCGAATGGGGCTTGCCGTCGCCCTTATACTTTCGGATGACGGCCTGAATCTCTTTCTTTTCGGCGCGTGTGAGCTTGACCGGCGCTTTTGCGCTCATTTCGTTCTTTTGCTTTTTGGACAATGGCGTTGACCTCCTTTTCCATTTGGGATTGCCGCATAAGGGCGGTATAAGCGTTGTTGGTCTGGTAGGGGCGTTCCTTGGGCTGGATGAAGCAGCACTCGACGATCTGGCGCACCACCACTTCAAGGGGCTGGCCGTGTTTTTCGTAAAGCGCCAGCAGAAAGCCCGGCAGCATGGCGAACACCATAATGAGCGCCGCCGCGCTGGTCGGGACGCGGCCCCGGATCAAAAAGAAAAGCGGGACGCCAACAAGCAGCGCACCGCCAAAACAAATGAGCTGGCGTTTCGTCAGCCCGAATACTACCTTGGATTTGACCTTGGTTAAATCCTTGGGTACAGTTACATAAGCCATAAAAAGTCACCTCGTTTTTGGTACGGACAGGGAAAAAACGCTGTCCACTTCGTTGCCCCACGCATCCCAGCCGGGGATTTTCTGTCTGGCAAATAGTTCTGCGCGGGGCAGGTCGCCCGCAAGCTCTATGATTTTCTCGCGGGTAATGTCTGGTTTCTTGCTGTGTTTCTCCACCGGGGAAATGATAAACTGATGGACGCTTTTGGAGTAACGCTTGGGATGGCCCCGCTTGGCAAGCAAGCAGATTTCCGCGTTTCCTCTCGTCCAATAGCCCAGCCCGTAAAACCATGTGGGGCTTTTGCGGTTCAATTTCAGCCAGACAAAGGCCACGGTCTTAAAGGTGAAGCCCCACGCCTTAATCAGACGCAGCGCCTCCGGGAGCTGGGGGAAAGTTGCCCACAAAAACAAGAGGCAGTCTTTTTCCGCCAGCGTTTCCACCGGCAGGGCGCACAGCTCGTCAATGCTCATGGTGGGATAGTGATGTTCCGCCGCCCCTGTCCGTTTGCACTCATATCGCCACGGCGGGTCGGCGTAAAGGATGTTGTAGGTTTTCTTTTGTGTTTCCTCGATAGCTGGTATTCCTCCTGTCTGTTAATGTGCGGTAAATACGGCTTTCGATATGCTGCCGGTCTTGAACAGACAGAAGCAAAGCAAAACGGTATAGCCCATACAGCCCCAGATTGCGCCGGATATGTCGTCGGCGGTTCCGATCTGCTGGATCAGCACCGCATAAATCCCGACAACCACCATGATTAAAAAGGCTTGGAAGCCCAGCGCAAGCAGGGATTTCAAGTAGTTCTGGCCCATGCCGCGCCACTCTGCATTGCCCAGCGTGGCAAGGGGGATCGGCCCCAATGCGGTCACGGCGTAAATTTCAATCATTCTTCCATAGGTCACAAGGAAAATGCAGATGGAAAGAATGTTCATCGTCAGCCCCACAACAAGGGTCTGGAACCACAGGCCCAGCAGCGGCCCGATGTCCATTGCTTCAAGGCGGCTTTCCAGATCGGGGAGCAGCGTGTCAAAATCAATGCTGGTATCTCCGATAATCACCCCGGCGCTCTGGTTGACGACCTGTTGGGTGGCGTCAAATACGCCCATGACGATATTCCATGTGTTCGTCACAATGAGGATGGCAAAGGCGCTTTTGAAAATCCAGCGGAAGAACATGGAGCTGTCGAAGTCGTGCATATTGTTCTTTTCCACAATCATGTCGATCAGCTCATAGCACATCACGAGGGCGAGAATGGCCGCCGCAATGGGGACGATAACCGTTTCGGACAGGTTTTGCAGCATGGAGAAAATGCCGCCGTTCCAGTCCTGCGGGGTACTGCCCACATCCGACGCGATTTCCCCGACTTTGGTATTGACTGTGTTAAACAGGCCGGACAGGTTGCCCATGATACCGTCGATCAGGATTCCTTTGATCCATTCCCCGATTAAATCACCGATCATGTGGGGACACCTCCTTTCCCGCGCCCTCCCAGATCAGAGAGGGCGCGGAGGGTTTTCTAACACACATGGGGTTATCCCAGCAGCCCGGACAGCAGAGGAACAAGTGTCATGCCGATCAGGGCAACACCACCTCCGGCGACAAGCTGCTTGATTCCCTGGCTCTTTGCTGATGTGCGATAAAGAAGTAATAGAAGTGTAAAAAATTTTGCCGTTCCTATCCGGCACTTGGCCATTGTGTCGGATAGGTCGGGCGTTAGGCTTCGGGCAAGTCAATTTTGCCGACAAAGCTGTAATAAATCTCAATGTCCTGCCTGCGGGTGCCGTTCTCGTCATAGCTGCACTCATGCACGACGATTTTCTCAATCATTTCCCGCAAGAGGGTGGGTGTCAATTCCTCAAAGGCAAGGTGCTTGCGGACAATCCCCATGAATTTCTCGGCGTTAACGGTGGCCGCCTGCGACTTGTCCAGTTCCGCCTGCAATGCGGCGGTGCGGTCTTTCAGTTCCCGCTGCTCCTGCTCATAGTCTGCCGACAGTTCCATGAAACGCTCGTCGCTGATTTTGCCGTTCACATTGTCCTCATACAGCCGCTTGATAATGCGGCTCACTTCGGCAATCCGCTCCTGCGCCTGTTCAAGCTGCTTCGTGGCTGCGGCGGTCTTTCTCTTGCCGCCGATTTCGTTCTGCTGGATCAGCAGCTTTACAAAACGGCTCTCGTGCCTGGCAGCATACTCCGTCACTTGCCGGAGATTGGAGAGGACACCGGCGGTCAGCAGGTCGGTGCGGATAAAGTGCGCCGTACAGTCGCGGGTGCGCTTCTTGTAGCTGCCGCAGATGTAACAGTCCTGCTTGCGGTTCTTGTTCTGATACCGCTGCTGGTACATCACATGGCCGCAGTCGGCGCAGAACAGCATACCAGAGAACAGCCCCACTTCGTCATAGCGGTTCGGGCGTTTGCGCTGCTTGCGTAACTCCTGCACACGCTCCCATGTTTCCGTGTCAATAATCGGCTCATGGTGGTTCTCAAAAATGGCCTGCTTCTCAATGGGATTTTCTACGCTGTGCTTGGTCTTGTAAGAGGGCTTTTCCGTCTTGAAGTTTACCAGACAGCCGGTGTACTCCCGGTTTTCGAGGATATGAACGACGGTGTTCGTCGCCCATTTACACTCATAGCCGGGGTGGTAGCGGCGTGTGCTGCCTGTCCTGCGGTATTCCAGCGTCCCCGGCGTGGGGATTTGCTGTTCCGTCAGCATACGGGCAATCTTGGTCGGGCCGTTCCCCGCAAGGCAAAGCTGGTAAATCTGCTGGACAACCGGCGCGGTTTCCTCGTCAACGATATAGTTCTCGTCCTCGTCCATGAGGTAGCCATACACCGGCTTGCTGGTAACGGGCTTGCCGCTCATGCCTTTTGCTCTTTTAACTGCCTTGATTTTCTTGCTCGTATCTCTCACCAGCCATTCGTTGAACAGATTTCGCAGAGGGGTAAAATCATTGTCCATGCCGCCGTTTGCGCTGTCCACATTGTCGTTGACAGCGATAAAACGCACGCCCTTTTGAGGGAACAGCATTTCCGTGTAAAACCCTACCTGCAAGTAGTTTCGCCCTAACCGGCTCATGTCCTTGACAATGACCGTACCAACTTTCCCGGCTTCAATGTCCGCAAGCATGGCTTGAAATCCGGGCCGCTGGAAGTTCGCGCCGGAATAACCGTCGTCGGTGTACCAGCGCAGATTGGTAAAGCCGTTCTGTTTTGCGTAGGTTTCGAGTATCCTTTTTTGGTTCGATATGGAATTACTCTCGCCTTGCAGCTCGTCCTCATGGGACAATCTCGGATAAAGGGCGGTAATGAGGTTTTGGGTGGCTTGTCTTAACATAAAATCCTCCGTTTCCGACAGCCAGCCCCACTATTCCGTGGTTTCATTGTACCACGGAACAGCGGGGGCTGTACAGCGGCAAAAGCGTTAAATTTGCTTCTTTACAGTCGGTCAAATTGCCGGTTTTTGCGTAGCAGCGGCTTCCGCTTCCAGTACCCGCGCCATTTTGTCGGCGGCGGTGGTCGTGGTATCTTTCTTGAAATAGCCGGACACGACAAGGACGGAATTGCCCATGCGGATTTCCGTCACGCAGTCGGGGCGGCGGGCGGTGCGGGTGTCGTGCTGCTTGTTATCTGCCATAGGCAATACTCCTTTCAGTCGGTAATCAGTTTCTTCATGCTCTCCATTTTCCGCTTGGCGGTTTCCTGCCGGAAGTTGTCGCCGGTAAAGCGTACCGGGACGCACATGGAAAGCAGGCGGTCATAAATCCGGGAATGGGCGGTGTCCTCCGGGTTGTGCAGGTCGTCCAGCGTAAGGTTGGTCGTGACGATCAGCGGCTTGCCGCTGCGGTAACGGCTGTCAATCACATTGAACACCTGTTCCAGCCCGTATTCCGTCCCGCGTTCCATGCCGAAGTCGTCAAGGATCAGCAGCGGATAACGACAAAGGCGGGAAATGTACTCGTTGCGCCCCTCAAAGCTGGCGGCAAGGTCATTGAGGATAAGAGCAAAGTTCGTCATGCGGACGGGGATTTCTTTCTCCATGAGGGCGTTTGCGATACAGCCTGCAAGGTAGCTTTTGCCGGTGCCTACGCCGCCCCAGAACAGGCAGCCGATATTGTCTGTCCGCATATCTTCCCAATGCTCCACATACCGGCGGGCAAGCCCGGTCTGCGGGTTCCTGCCGTTGTCGTTCTCGAAAGTCCAGTCCCGCATGGTGGGGTCGGTAAAGCCCCGGCGTTTCAGTTCTTCCACGGTGTCAAGGTGTCTGCGCCGCTTTTCGGCGGCTTCCCGTTCCTCGCGGGCGGTTCTCTGGCAGTCGCACTCTGCCGGGTGGCGGTCGCGCCCGAAGATAGCGGCCTTATCCGGCGCAAAATAGGCTTCTTTCGGCTTGCGGCACTTGCCGCAGTACAGTAAACCGTCCTCGCCGGTGTAGTCCTCCGGCTCCGGGATGGTGGTCGTCATATTCTCCAAAACCGCGTTGATTTCATTCTTCATAAACTCTCGCCCTCCTTGCATGAGTAGTCTGGTATGCCCTTTTTAGGGGCTTCCTTTTTGTCGTTCCCCGCCCATATCCGCAGGGCGGCGGCATAGTTCTGGTAGCTTTTCCCGTTGGCGGCAAGGTAGCGGCTCATTTCCTCGATGAACCGTTCCAGCCTGTCAGGGTACTCTGCCTGCAACTCGTCGTATTCGGTCTGTGACAGAAAAATATTTCCATATCGGCCATAGGGCGCGGACGGCCCCCCACTCACTCCCTTTGTTTGGCTCTCTGTAAGGTTGTTTATAGTAGTTTGGTTAGGGGACGGTTTTCCGACCATCATAAGGTCGGTTTTCTGACCATCAGTAGGACGGTTTTCCGGCTCTATGAGGGGCGGACTTCCGGCCATCAGTTGGTCTGAAACTGTACCTGTGGCACTGGCGGTACTTTGACATAAAGCCGGTTCGGTGCGGAGAAGCCGCCCCGTTCCCGTTCCAACAGCCCCCGCCGTGTCCAGTTCATTAAGCGCCCCCCTTGATGGTGGTGCTGCCTTTATCCAGTATTTCTGCTATCTCCGCGATGGGATAGATAATATAAATCCTGCCCTCGTCGTCCAGCCACTTGTTTTCTGGGTAGAGGGTGGAACGGGTCTAACAGCAGCGAATACAGCAGCTTGGCGGTCTGTGAATCTCCATTTTCAGCAGGAACGGGGATACGGCAGATAGGCGGGCAGCCGCGGTGTCTGCCCTGATATAATCAGCGATA
>ENA-OUNH01000162-OUNH01000162.1-human-gut-metagenome-genome-assembly--contig:-NODE-162-length-24840-cov-5.645450_pt1 | contig 24840 bp, 21 predicted proteins | sample MGYA00242806_ERZ504814 | MGnify/ENA primary metagenome ERZ504814 (study PRJEB26092, sample SAMD00036389) | human gut metagenome | host: Homo sapiens | study: EMG produced TPA metagenomics assembly of...
ATTATATTTCATGCAATTCTAGAATATTCTGAAAATTAGCATCTGCGTTCCCAAAACACTAACAGCTATTGCAAGCTTGCTTGCAGTAAGCTGATAGGGTTGGGGAACATAGGGCGAATGCCCTTAACCGAAAGGACGTCAGTTCTTCGGTTGTTGCAGATGCGTAATCTGCGTTTCCAAATGCTACGAATATTGCATGCTTACTTATTTGTCACAAACAGCATACTCAGTAATGCAATTCCGACTACCTCAACCACTGCTCCGATTCCATTGATCATGCTCATTCTCTTCTTTGGAAATATTTTTCCAAGAAATGCAAAGAGCACTGCTCCCACCCCACTGCCAAGTGTATTTCCGATTAAATCTGTAATATCACTTACGCCAATAGAGAATATCCACTGTACTGTCTCAAATGTCAGGCTCACAAAAAATGATGCTCCGATCCCCAACCACCATTTCTTTTACCCCAAATGCAGTGAAGTAAACTCCTGCCGGAACAAATATCAGTATATTGTATATAACCTCTTTCATATGTGTTATAAACGCAACACTTGTTTCGTAATGAAATGGGATTAGATTTAGTTGTCTTAAATGTGGGATTTCTTCTATAGTAAATGCAAACTTAAACAGCACAAGCCATGTCAGTAAGAAGAGATATGCTCCAAATACAATATATGATATCATTTTACTTCTATTATTTTCCCATCGTTTTTCTATTTTCATTTTTTCTCCAATACCTTCCTTGAACTATCCTCTTTTATAAAAGAATAATAGCAGGCTTTTCTTAATCAAAGCCTGCTATTATCCTTAAGTATTCTTGAACTTCTTGTAATCCAGAAGAATGTTGCTACAAAGATAATACCTTTTACAATGGATGTTGATGAAACTGCACACCAGATTCCATTAAGTCCGAGTGCTGTTCTGCAAAGGAGAATTGCCAATGGAATTCTCGCTCCTGTAAATATAATTGAAATCACACTGCACAGATGTGTCTTTCCAAGTCCGGACAATGCCCCAACCGTCATAAGCTCTACGCACATAAATGCTTCACTGAGTCCTACGATTATGAGGTAATCCACTGCAATTTCAATTGCTGTTGCTTCATGGAAAAAAATTCTTGCGATTGGTTTTGGAACAAATACAAATATTGCTGTAATTATCAATCCCCAAATACCAACTGTCCATAAAGATGCTCTGTATCCTTTCTTGACACGATCCATCTTGTTGGCTCCATAGTTCTGTCCAACAAATGCATTCAGCGCCGCAGCGAATCCATCCGCCGTATTCCATGAGAGCGATTCAATCTGACCACCGACTCTCTGTACTGCAACTGCCTCAGCACCAAAGACGGATACCATACGTGCAAGTACCATTGAGATTACACAATAAGCCATTCCCTGAAGTGCTGTCGGAATTCCGATCTTGCAGATTCCACTTACATATTCCATCGGAATTCTTGCAAACAGACGAATTCCTTTTAATACATTATCCTTCTTCTGCACAAAGATTCCGATAACCATCACACTCATTACAATTCCCTGCGCTGTTACAGTCGCAATTGCTGCACCTGCCACACCCAATTCAGGAAGTGGCCCCGGTCCAAGGATCAGTACCGGATCCAGGATCATATTAATTACCAGCCCGATCAGATTCGCAATAAATGGAGTCTTTGAATCTCCCTGTGCAGTATAAATACCTGTCAATGTAAATGTCAGAAATGAAAATACGATCAAACCGCAGGCAATTCTTGTATAAGAAAGTGCAGCCGCAATTGCTTCTGCATCATCCAAATGAAAGAAGCCGATCAGTCGATGTAAAAACAGCAATACAATTGCCGCATATACTAATCCCATCAATGTAGCTAACTGTACTGCGGTCTGCGCATATTTATTCGCCTCGTCTCTATTTCCTTTTCCGATACATTGCGCTACTTGAACTTGTCCGCCCATTCGAGCCATAGATGCCAACCCTTGTGACAGCCAGGTGTACATTCCTCCAACACCAACTCCGGCAACTGCCTTCGAACCAAGCAGACCGATCCACGCCATATCTGTAAGATTATACAATGTCCCTAAAAATGATGATGCCATAATCGGTATCGCCAGCTTCGTCAAGGTCTTTAAAATAGGACCCTTTGTTAAATTTCCTTCCATCTCTTCCTCACATACCATAATTTTTGCTATCAAAGTGTTCTACCATGAACTTTAATAGCATCGCTATAGACAAGACTACTATATAATGGTATTTTTTGCAATCCTTTCTTGTGATGGTAAGTTCCAAAACACAGAAAAGCGGAGAAATCCTGGTCGGGGATTTCTCCGTTTTTCCTATATTATAGAGATGATACGATTTACTCGATTGCTTCTGTCTCGATTACGAATTTCACGCTTCCTTCCATTCCGCTGTCTTTTCCACTGAATGTTGTATAAGTACAATCATCCGATGTAAGTGCATCGAAGCGGTCAAGTACATCACCGAGTTCGTCTTCTACTGTGCTCTTTAATTTGCTTGTTCCTTCACGGTCGAACTTCTCCATACCGTCTGCGAGTTCTCTTGCTCCTGACTGAAGAGTTGCTGCACCTTCACGAAGGGCTGCGCTGTTCAGTGAAAGTTTTGCCGCTCCGGATGACATCTGGCTTCCCAGTGTATTTAGTCCGCTTGCCAGCTGGTTTGTTCCGCTCTGAAGTGTCTGAACTCCTGCTACCAGTGTTGAACTGTTAGCTTTCAGTTTGTTGGCTCCTGCTAAAAGTGCGTCATTATTTGCACTCAACTGTGAGAATCCACTGTTCAGTTCAAGAATTCCTGTAACTGCTGCCGGGAACTGTGCCTGTACAGATTTGTTTAACTCACCAAGGTTAGATGAAAATGTTCCGATTGCTATATTTAATCCCTGCATTCCTGCATCCAGCTGATCTACAGATGCAGACAACTGTCCAAGTGCCTCTGTTGGAAGCTGTGACTTCATAGCTGTAATAGAACCTAACTTCTCTTTCATTTCCGGTAATTGAGCTTTCAGATCATTTGCAGTCGTTTTAAATGTTTCCATAGAAGCTGCAATCTCTCCTATTTCCTTCTGAATTTGAGTTGTGTCAATTGACGGGAGTGACACTGACACTTCGCTTGCCTTCTCGAGTCCGCTCAATCCGTCCGCCGCGCTCTTTGCCGCATTCAGCTTATCAATTACTTCCTGAAGATCGGCCTTTGCTGTCTCATCTGTTGTCCGATCTTTCTTTGTCTGTAATTCACTGATTGCTGAATTGATAGTTGCTTTACTACTTGTTGCTGCACTCTGCGCTGCATCTACTTTATTATTGTAATCTGCAATCTTTGCATTCAGGTTATTTACTTCCTTCTGACACTTCGCACCCAAAGAAGTCAGCTGTCCGTTAATCTGTTCCAGCTGCTGACTTAATATCTGTAAATTATCTGCTATATTATGAACCGGTGTTGCAATTCCATCATTCAGTGCTGTCTCAAGCTGCTCTGTCTGCTCGATCATTTCATTTCCGGTTGTAAGCATTTTTTCAACCTGACCCAAAAGTGCCTGCACTTCCTGACTTCCAAGTGATGCCTTAAGCTGTGCTGTACCTGCTGCCAATTGTTTTGACGCTGACTGAATATCTTCTGTCGCACTGCCTTCTCCGTCAATCGCTGCATTCAGCTGACTGATCGCTCCCTGTACTGTTTTCAGTCCGCTGCTGAGCTGGCTCAGTTTCGCGGCACCTGCTGCCAGCTGCTGTTCACCGCCAATATAAGCTGTAACTCCGTCAGCCAGTGCATTTGTTCCGTCTGTATAATCCTGCACTCCTTTGACAACTTTATTGACACCATTCACATACTCTGTCACGCTTCCGTTCAGTTCTCCATTGCTTCCAAGGTACTTCTGAATTGCATCATTCAAAGTATCCGCACCTTCTGTATAGCTGTTGACACCGTCTGCAAGTGTTCCGGCTCCGTCTGCAAGTGTGTCAGACCCACTTACTAACTGAAGTGCTGCATCTTCCAGTTCATCTAAAGAACTCTTCAGCGAATCAACATCTACGATATTATCAAAATCAATGTCATCAAGAAGATCGGTAAGTGCCACTGTAAATGTAGAAGACATTGTGAAATCTGTCACATCAGCTTCCACGCAGAGACTTTCCGGGATTGTCAGATCTTCTGTTTTGCTTTCGTCCAGATTCAAACTTTCTTTCATGCCAGGCATTCCGAATCCGACTACGATATTCTTGCTTCCATCAGAAATAACTTTTCCGTTATCAATCGTAACATTGCTAAATGTTTCATTCGGAAGGATCATTCCCGTCATCATAACAAATGGTGTGTAAACTTCTTCTTGTTTTCCATCTACACTGACTGTTTTCTTCTCTTTATTTGTATAATCCACCTGAATCTTCAGATGTCCGCTTTTTCCTTTCAGATCTGCCGGTTTGATTTCTTTTCCGTCCAGATAGTAAGTAAGCTTTACGGAAACCGGAAGATTCTGATCTGTTGTTCCCTGATAATAAATATCTTCACCGTCTGTATTCCATGTCAATGTATCTCCGGATGCTTTGAATGTTTCATCACCTTTTACATTCTTAATATCTTTCAGAGTACTTGCATCTGTCAGACTTCCTGATACACTGCCTGAATTCTTCAGCCAGTTAGATACTGTTACTTCATCAATTGTTCCTGTTGCGTCTGCATTTACATAAACTGTCTCTTCCTTATAAACTGCATCTGCGTCAGAACTTGTTCCTGCAGCAAAGACCGGCACAGCGCCCATCATCACTGACATTCCAACGGCAAGAGAAGTTGTGAGTCCACGTTTGATTTTTCTGTTTTTGTTCATGATTCTTACATCCTTTCTACTTTTTTCCACCGAGGAATCCGATGGACGTCTTACATATTACTTTGTCAAATATCATAAACATCGCCGGCAATATCAGGATTACAACAACCATACTGATAATCGCGCCTCGCGCAAGCAAAGTGCAAATAGAACCGATCATTTCAACCTGTGAGTAGCAGGCTACTCCAAATGTTGCCGCGAAGAAACTTAATCCGCTGCTGATAATTGACGGCATACTGGTTTTATGAGCAATACTGATTGCTTCCATCTTATCTCGTCCACGCTGACGCTCTTTCTGATAGCGGGTCGTCATTAGAATTGCATAATCTACAGTTGCTCCCAACTGAATTGCTCCAATTACTATACTTGCAACAAATGGAAGGCTTGTTCCCTGATAAAACGGGATTGCCATATTAACCATAATTGCAAATTCAATAACTGCCACCAATATGATTGGCAGTGATATTGATTTGAAGATAATCATAATAATGATAAATATCGCTGCAATTGAAAGTGCATTTACATTTACCAGATCCACATTGGTTACATCCTCCAAGTCTTTCATCAAAGGAGCTTCTCCAATTACCATCGCATTTTTATCATAAGATTTTACAATCTTATCGATCGATGCAATCTGTGTATTGACTTCCTCTGTTGCTGATTCATATTCCGAGCATACGAATGCAAGCTCGGAATCATCGCTTTGCAGCATATCTTTGATATCATTTGGTATCATAGAGTCCGGCACTGCCGGTCCAATCAGCGAATTCATACTGATCGTCCACTTGACACCCTTCACAGAATCAATCTCATCGAACATTTTCGACTTCTGTTTTGCATCCATACTTCTATCTAACATAACCATATGAATATTACTCATATCGAAGTCTTTCTTAAGTTCTGCATTCGCCACATTACTGTCCAGTGTGGACGGGAGTGAATCTGCAATGTTGTAGTAAATCTTTGTGTGATTATTTCCATAAATAGCCGGGAATAAAAGTACCAAGAAAACAACGATCCATACTTTATAGTGCTTTGTAATAAAAGCTGATGGCTTATCCATGTTGCTGAGCAACAGTTTATGTTTTGTCTTCTCAATTGGTTTATCAAATACAAGAACCAGAGAAGGTAAAACTGTTACGCAACAGATTACACCGATCAATACGCCTTTTGCCATAACGATACCAAGATCTCGGCCAAGTGCAAATGTCATAACACACAACGCTACGAATCCGGCTACTGTCGTAACAGAGCTTCCTGCCACAGACTTAAATGTATTAGAAATCGCATGTCCCATGGCACGTTCTTTCTCTCCCGGAAAACGCTTCTTGTTTTCCTCGTAGCTGTTCAAGAGGAAAATGGAATAATCCATTGTCACACCTAGCTGCAATACCGCAGTCAATGCCTTTGTGATATACGAAGTCTCTCCAAGGAAAATGTTGCTTCCAAGATTGTAGAGAATCGCAAGCCCAATACTGATCAGAAATAAAATCGGTACTACGAAAGATCCGCTTGTCATTTCAAGTACGACCAGACTTAAAAGTGCTGCAATCACCACATAAACCGGAAGTTCTTTAAGTGCCAGATTCTTAATATCTGTAACAACTCCTGTCATACCGCTGATAAAGCACTGATCATTCGCCAGCTTCCTCATCTGTCCGACAGCATCCATAGCTTCATCAGAAGATGTTGTATTATCAAACAATACAAGCATCATCGTGGCATCGCCTTTGAAAAACGCCTCCTTTAAATCCTTTGGGATCATCTCCACCGGAAGACTGATATCAGCTACATCGTCATACCAGAGTACATCTTTTACATGCGGTACTTCACTGAACTGATCTTCAAGCTTCTGAACATCCTTCATGTCCATGTTCTCTACCACAACCATGGAGAAAGCGCCCATTCCATACTCATCCACCAGAATATCCTGACCCTTTACTGTCTCCAGATGCTCCGGCAGATAACTGAGCAAATCATAGTTTACACGTGTCTTTGCCATCCCGATGACCGACGGGATAATCAGAAGAAATCCGATGATCAACATCAGAACTCTGTGTTTGGCAATCCATTTGCCAACTTTAACCATTTGTATCATCTCCTATACTGTCTCACTACTCAAGTCTCTTATAGTATAGCGCGAAATGACCATTAGTCAATATTTTTTTGTTAAAAAATGAAAAATAGTCATTTTTATTGACTTTTAGGAATTTTGTGCCATACTAGTAAAAAGACAATAGGAATTTTTCACAGAATGTATTTTTATGAAAACCTCTTATTGGCAAAGTTTGTATTATATATTACAATCACTAAAGACACACAAAGGAGGTCATTGAGATTATGGGAAAAGTAGATGATAATAAAAAGCTGAAAATGAATACACTGCTCCAGACTGCATTTGACCTGTTCACCGGAAAAGGCTTTGCCAAAACAACTGTATCCGACATCGTGAATCAGGCCGGTCTGGCAAAGGGGACATTCTATCTTTATTTCAAAGACAAGTATGATTTAAGAGATAAATTGATCGCATACAAAGCATGTCAGCTTTTTGATGATGCACACAAGCAGCTTGAAGGAACTGAGATTAATTCTTTAGAAGAAGAGATTCTTTTTTTAACAGACTATATTATTGACCGTTTCCAGAAACAGCAGTCCTTGTTAAAATTTTTGTCAAAGAATCTCTCCTGGGGAGTTTTCCAGGATGCTGTCGGAACAGGTTCTGTAGTGTCCAGGCAATTTTATGATCACTACAGAAATTCACTTGTAAAATATAACGTAAACTGTGAGAATCCGGATCTCTTACTTTTTACACTAATTGAATTGATCAGTTCAACAAGTTACAACTGTATCCTTCATGAGAAACCTGTTTCTATGGAAGAGTACAAACCTTATCTTCATAAATCACTCAAGAAGGTCTATGAAGTGTTTGTAAGCGTTCAGGATTAAAGTTTATTTTATTTTAATTTATTTTTCTTTTAATGTTTGAACATAATTTTGACACATTTTCTGTCTATACTAAGACTCAGATAGTTGATAAACAACTATCTCCCCCTCATAAAGTAATGGCATCCCGGTGTGCCGGGATGTCGACTTTACTCTCATTCCTTTAGATAATAAAAAGAAGACCCGATTGCCGATCTGCTGAAGCAGTGAGGTGCTCGGGTCTTACTTTTTGTGTTTTCATATGATGTCGTGCAGGATTGTTTTATATATAACACCACCTATATTCTGGCATCATCTAAGTTATCACTGCAACGCGAAAGCCCGCTAACCTTTCGGCTAACGGGCTTCGTTGTGTTTATAGTTATCTAAAGGAATGAGAGTAAAGTGTTGACACTTTCCTGTGTCACAACTTTATGAGGGGGGAAGATAATTGATTTTCTCTTATCAACTATCTTGATATTAGTATATCCGGAAAATGTGTCAAAAGTATGAGTGCTTTCTTAAAGAATACGAAAAAATATAAACAGATTATGAAAAAATATAAACTAATAATTTATTTTTCTACGTTCTTCCATCCACTCGAGAAGATCTTCATATACCTGCTCCCGATCTGTCTCGTTAAGCAGTTCATGACGATCACCGGCATACAGTCTTAGACTGATGTCCTGGATTCCGGCCGCTTTGTATTTCTCATAAACCTTCCTTACGCCTTTTCCGAATCCTCCAACCGGATCTTCGGCACCGGCTGCGAAAAGGATTGGAAGCTGCTTCGGAATCATATAGATACTTTCTTTTTTCTCCATTATAAGCATCCCGGTAAACATGCTATAATACGCGTTCACTGTAAAGACAAAGGAGCACTGTGGATCTGAAATATATTTTTCCAGATGTTCTTCATCACTGGTTACCCAGTCCGCGCGTGTCTTTGGATTCTTGAATTTCCTATTATAGGCACCGACTGCCATTCCATCCACCAGTTTACTTTTATAATGCCAGCCACGGAACATCGCCAGTGTCCTACACAGTCTTCTTCCAAACTGAAGTGTCGCTCTCTGCTGATCTGCTACAACTCCGATAAACATTGCTCCCGCCAGCCCATTTCCATACATCTGTACATACTGGCGCAAAAGACTTGAGCCCATGCTATGTCCTAACATAAAGTAAGGTACATCCGGATATTTCTTCATCGTCCGCTGACGAAGTGTATGCATATCTCCGATCACGCATGCATTTCCATATTTTCGTTAAAAATCCATACTCCGACTTGCTCTGCACAGATTTTCCATGTCCTAAATGATCGTTTCCAACGACATAATATCCATGACTACACATGAATTCTGCAAATTCATCGTATCTCTTAATATATTCCACCATTCCATGGCTTAACTGCAGGACAGCTTTCACTTCTCCTTCCGGTTTCCACTCAATCGTATGGATCTCCGTATTGCCATCCTTTGAAGGGAAATAAAACTCATCTCTCATCGTTCATTCACTACCTGTCATCTAATTTGATATAATCACGATATGGTGCAAGCGGCTTATAAGCCGGACGTATAATCTTATCTACATTCTTCAACTCTTCCAGTCTGTGTGCACTCCATCCAACGATACGTGCTGCCGCAAAAATTGGAGTATATAATGCCGGTGGAAGATCAAGCATGCTATAAACAAGTCCACTGTAGAAATCTACGTTCGCATTAACACCTTTATACATCTTACGTCTCTCGCTAATGATCTCCGGTGCCATCTTCTCTACTTTCTCATACAGTGCATATTCTGCCTCGTGGCCCTTTTCATATGCAAGCTGCTTTACAAACTTCTTGAAGATCTCCGCTCTTGGGTCGGATACAGAATAAATCGCATGTCCCATTCCATAGATCAGACCTCTCTTATCAAACGCTCTCTTCTCCAGCAGTGCCTCAAGGTAAGCTCTGATCTGATCATCATCCTGCCAGTCTGTCAGCTGCGTCTTCATATCTTCAAACATCTGTGTTACTTTTACGTTCGCACCACCATGTTTTGGCCCTTTCAAGGACGCCATAGCTGCTGCAATTGTAGAATAAGTATCTGTTCCTGAAGATGTAACAACATGCGTTGTAAATGTTGAGTTGTTACCACCGCCATGATCCATATGAAGAACAAGAGCCATATCAAGGATCTTCGCCTCAAGTTCTGTATACTGACGATCTTCTCTGAGCATCATCAGAATATTCTCTGCCATAGACAGTTCTTTTTTCGGTGCATAAATATACAGGTCTTCACCCATTCTATAATTGTAAGCAAGATAGCTGTAAACCATAAGCATTGGGAACTGGCTGATCAGATTCAGACTCTGGCGCAGTACATTCGGAATGCTTGTATCATCCGCTTTGTCGTCGTAAGAATAAAGCTGAAGAATACTTCTTGTAATACTGTTCATCATATCACGGCTCGGAGCCTTCATGATCACGTCACGTACAAAATTCGGTGGAAGCATCCGGCGGTTAGCTATCATATCCTTAAAATTCTCAAGTTCCTTCTGATTCGGAAGCTCTCCAAAAAGAAGCAGATATGCAATCTCCTCAAATCCAAAATGTTTCGCCTCAAGGAATCCGCTTACAAGATCTTTAATATTGTAACCTCTGTAATAAAGATTACCTGCACACGGTACGGATACACCGTCTACAATCTTTGTTGCACACACATCGGATATATTCGTCAATCCGGCAAGTACACCTTTACCGTTCAGATCTCGAAGTCCTCTTTTTACCTCGTATTTGGTATAGAGTTCTTTGTCAATTGCATTGTTCGTTTCACATTTCAGAGCAAGTTCTTCAATCTCCGGAGTGATGTCAAAAAATATGCTGTTAATATCTTTGGCCATGGGCTCTTCCTCCTTCTCTTGTTTCTTCTAATGTCTTTTATCTTTTAATTATACTAGATATCCGTCTAGTAAACAATTAACTGAATATTAAATCTTTATGAATCAAAAAGTGAAGAAGAATAAAGTTGCTGTCCACTACATTTTTGTAAACAGCAACTTTGTAAATTCCTTTAATATTATTTTATCTGCAATCATAAAGAAAATCTGCCAGTTTTGCAAATTCTTCCAGCGTAAGGGCTTCCCCTCGAATAGATGCACCTCTTCCGAGTGCTTCAATCGCTGCCTCGATTTCTTCCTTCGTGTAGTCAAGTTCTGCCGAATTCTTCAGTCCATTTGCCAAAGTCTTTCTTCTCTGGTTAAAGGAGGCACGGATAATACGGAACATAAGATTTTCATCCTTCACCTTCACCGGTGGTTCTTCATAACGTTCCAGACGGATTACCGCAGATCCAACCTTCGGACGAGGCATAAAGCAGTTCGGTGGTACATTTGCCACAATATATGGTTTCGCATAATATTGCACAGCCAGAGACAGTGCACCATAGTCCTTCGTTCCCGGTCCCACCTGCATACGGTCTGCAACTTCTTTCTGAACCATAACTGTAATACTCTTGATCGGAACATGATTCTCAAAAAGTCCCATAATGATCGGCGTTGTAATGTAATATGGCAGGTTGGCCACAACCTTGATCGGTTTTCCTCCATTTTCCTCTTCTGCAAGCTTTGCAATATCTACTTTCAGAACGTCATTGTTAATAACACGGGCATTGTCATAATCTGAAAGCGTATCTTCCAGAATCGGAATCAGTGCCTTGTCAATCTCAACTGCAACAACTTTTCTCGCTGCACATGCCAGATACTGTGTCATCGTTCCGATTCCCGGTCCGATTTCCAATACAAAATCATCTTTTGTAATCTCTGCTGCCGCAATAATTTTGTCCAGTACATGTGTATCGATCAGAAAGTTCTGACCGAACTTTTTCTGGAATATGAAATTATATTTCTGTAATACTTCTATCGTATTCTGTGGATTTCCAAGTGTTGGTTCTTTCATCTCATCTCTCCATTTCTTATAATTGATATAAATCCCTTGCATTCTTCTCTGTCTGTTCGATCACCTGCTCCGCAGAAATGCCTTTTAACTCTGCAATCGCTTCTACAACATATGGCAGGTACAAGGATGAATTTCTCTTTCCTCTGAATGGTGTCGGTGCCAGATACGGGCAGTCTGTCTCAAGAACAATTGACTCCAGTGAAATTTCTTCTACAATCTCTTTTAACTTCTTTGAGTTCTTGAATGTCACAACACCGCCGACCCCGATGTAATATCCCATCTTTACATATTCTCGCGCCATCTCAAGGCTGTAAGAATAACAGTGTATCACACCTTTGAGTCCTTTTCCATGTTCTTTCATAATTTCCATCGTATCAGCTGCCGCCTCACGGCTATGGATCATCACAGGTTTGTTCATCTCTCGTGCAAGATCCAGCTGTCTGATGAACCAATGTTTCTGCAGATCATGCCCTTCTTTATCCCAATAATAATCAAGTCCGATCTCGCCAACCGCAACGATCTTTTCTTTCTTTAATAATTCTCTCATTCGAGCGAAATTCTCTTCATTCAGTGCACCGACTTCGTCCGGATGTACACCTACTGATCCATATATAAATGAATACTTCTCTGCGAGTTCTACTATCTTATCCCAGGACTCTACTGTCGCCGCTGCATCCACAATTGTTCCAACGCCGCCTGCTGCCATACTGCTTAGTAGCTCATCTCTGTCTGTGTCAAACTGCTCATCATCATAATGCGCATGTGTATCAAATATCATTTTATTTACCGCCTGTTTTCAATATTTCTAATCTTGTGCTTTATTTTACCACAAATAATTAATATGCTACATTTTATTTCGTTTTAATACTAGCATGTGAAAATTTAATTAGCAAGATAAAAACAGCGAGATACAGGTCATTTCCCATATCTCGCCGCTTTTCTTTCATTTTATCATATTTAATGATTGACTAATGATTTCTATAGTAGTTGATCAGACATCCGTCAAGAATGATCTCACGCTCTGCGTCTGTCAGATCTCCCAGCTTAAGGTTCAGTTCTTTGAGTTCATCACCTACAACATAAGCTTTGATCACATCCGCTTTCTCTTCTACTGCTTTTCTCACATTAGGAACAAAGATGTAATCTCCGTTCTTGAAGGAAAGTGCTTCATGATCTTCTTCTGTCAGGAATGGGAGCATTCCCCAATTGATCAGGTTTGAACGATAACGCTTTGTTGCATACTCTGTTGCGATGTTTGCCCATCCGCCAAGTACCTTCTGACAGGAAGCTGCCTGCTCACGAGCAGATCCGTCTCCTGGTTTTACTGCGAAGATTGTACTTCCGACACCAAGGTTACCCTTGCCAACTTCCGGATATGTCTCGTGGATCTTATCCATCACCGGTTTCAGTTCTGCAAGAGCATCTACCGGACATTCATCTGCTTCAATTGCTTTCTGCGCTTTCTGTACTTCTTTCGCACGTCCGACATATGCAGGGTCTTTTCTTGAAAGAGCGAACTCTGCAAGTCCCAGCGGATTAGAACGGTAAGAAGATGTCTCTCCGGACGGAATCAGCTCATCTGTTGTTGTAACAGGATCATGGATCTCAGATACAACCTTCACAAGCAGGTTCTGTGGAAGTGCTGACATTGCCGGCCAGTCCTTAATGTTTGGTCCAAATTTAATCTCAACGCTTGGATCAGCAACACCCTTGCTGTCAAATACACGGTTTGCATAAATGTTCTTATCAAAGTGATATTTCTGTCCTTTGTACTCTACATCCATTGCTGTTGCCGGTGTTAAGAATCCCTTGTTTGCTGCTGTTGCTGCGATAGAACGAGCATCCATCAGTGCTACAGAAGAGATCTGTCCGTTCTGCAGCTTACTTCCTTCACGGTTCGGGAAGTTTCTTGTTGTATGACGGATAGAGAATGCGTTATTCGCCGGAGTATCTCCTGCTCCGAAGCACGGTCCACAGAATGCTGTCTTCACAACAGTTCCTGCTTCCATAAGATCTGCAATTGCACCATTCTTAACAAGTTCCATATAAATCGGTGTACTTGCCGGGTAAACGCTGAATGTAAATTCATCTGCTCCGATGTTCTTTCCTTTGATGATATCTGCAGCTGCACAGATATTTTCAAATCCACCACCTGCACATCCTGCGATGATTCCCTGCTCTACATAGAACTTACCGTTTCTGATCTTATCCTGCAGAGAGTAATCAACTGCACCGTCAAGACTTACAAGTGCTTTCTGCTCTACATCATGAAGGATGTCTGCCAGATTTGCGTTCAGTTCATCAATTGTATAAACATTGCTTGGGTGGAACGGCATTGCGATCATTGGCTTGATCTCGCTTAAGTTCACATAAACCATACCGTCATAATATGTAACTGCTCCAGGATTCAGTTCTTTGTAATCTTCACTTCTTCCGTGAATATCATAGAACTCCTGAATCTTCTCATCTGTTTTCCAGATAGAAGACAGACAAGTTGTCTCTGTTGTCATAACGTCGATTCCGATACGGAAATCTGCACTAAGCTTGCTGACTCCAGGTCCAACAAACTCCATAACCTTGTTATTCACATAGCCGTTCTTGAATGTAGCTCCGATGATTGCAAGAGCAACGTCCTGCGGTCCTACACCTTTCATCGGCTCTCCGTCTAAGTAGATTCCGATCACGCCCGGCATCTTAATATCATAAGTCTTGTTCAGAAGCTGTTTCACAAGCTCCGGTCCACCTTCACCCATGGCCATCGTTCCGAGTGCTCCGTAACGTGTATGGCTGTCAGATCCAAGGATCATTTTTCCTCCGCCTGCAAGCATCTCACGGGCAAACTGATGGATAACTGCCTGATGCGGTGGTACATACATACCGCCGTACTTCTTCGCACAAGTTAATCCAAACATATGATCATCTTCGTTGATTGTTCCACCAACTGCACAAAGACTGTTATGACAGTTTGTAAGTACATACGGCATCGGGAACTTCTCAAGTCCTGACGCACGTGCTGTCTGGATAATTCCAACAAATGTAATGTCATGGGATGTCAGCTTATCAAAACGGATCTGCAGACGCTCCATGTTCTCGGATGTATTGTGTGCCTTTAAAATACCATATGCCATTGTGTTCTGAGCGGCTTCTTCCTTCGTCAGCGGAACCTGCACATTTCCTGTGTCTTCTACTATCTCTGTTCCATTGAGAAGATATACGCCATTCTCGTACAATTTAATCATGTAAAGACCTCCTTCAATCTGATCTATAGTTTTGAAATAACTGCTACCATATTAACATATTTGAGTGTTTCGGTAAATCTAAATTTTCGCAATTCAGCATTGTAACTCAATAAAGTGCAATTTTTACTGATTTTTTAGATAGATAGCGGAAATCTCATCTCAATAATAAACTCATTTTTCTCTGTCTTTGCGCTGATTTCTCCATTCATACGTTTCACAAGTTCCTTTGCAATAGATAGTCCCAATCCGGTAGATGTTTTGCTCCTTGCCACATCCGCTTTATAAAATCTGTCAAAGACATGTTCTATATCAATCTGCTCCGAATGTATCACCTGATTCCTGATTCGCAATACTGCATGCTCCTGCTTGCGCTCTAACACAATACTTATCTTCTTTTCTCCATGATCCAGGCCATTTTTAATTACATTCTGAATAACACGGTGGAGTCCTTGTTTATTTCCGGCTATAGATAGCAGTTCTTCTGTAATCTGAATATCCGGCTGGATTCCCCTTCTTACCCAGTCATCATAATAGGAAAACACCGTTTCTTTCAGAATCCGGTTGATACAGCAAGGCGTCAGTTCCAGATTATAGGATTCATTTTTTAACTTTGTGAACATGAAAAGTTCTTCCAGCATTTCATTCAGACTGTGTATTCTTTCATGAATAATATTCAGATAACGTTTCTGGTCTTCGACATTTTCGCATTCTTCCATAAGCTGAAAATATCCGTCCAGAGATGTCAGCGGTGTCCGGATATCATGGGAAAGGTTCGTATAAGTATCCGCGATCAAAGCTTCTTTCTCCTGATAACGCTGCTTCTCTTTTCTTTGTAATTCCAGAAGTTCATTCAATCTGTCTGAAAGCGTTCCGATTCCACCCAAATCAAACTCGCGTTGAATCAACATGTTACTGTCATGTTTCATCAAGAACGCCAATTGGCGGCAGATGTCCTTCACCTGCCGCTGATATTTCCACATAATAATAAATTGTAAAATGATAATTCCTGCTAATATTCCAATTACGATATACATCCGCTAAATATCCCTCTTTTGAAAAACAGCACTGCTTGCAGCTATCATTATGACAGCAAACACAATCGCTACGCCGAATGCTTCCAGACACTCATTTCCACTTGGATTCATAGGAAGCAGTGATATTTTTCCGGTTATCGTATACTTATAAATCTGGAAATTCTGGATTCCCATTTTCCGAACAGCACTGTTTATTAATCCGTATACGATACTCATTATATTCATTGTAAGACAAATCGCGATGACCATGCTGATCACATTATTTTTCAGAATAATTGCAATCGCCATGCAGATCAACACGAGTGCATAATGAAGTGCCAGCTCCGTCAGGAAATAAGATAGAATAGCTTTTGAACTTCCCCACGTCAATTCTTTAAATACTATATAGTTCGCAGCTCCCTGGAGTAAGAATGCGCCTGCCATTGTCAGCACCGTAAAGACCGCCAACGCAATAGATCTGGAAAAAATCAGTGTTCCTCTTTTTTGAACCTGGCCGCCAATATTTTTAATATAACCGCTTCCAATATCCGCTGTTGAAAACATCACAGCAAAAATCACCAAAAACAACGCATAAAATTTCCCCTGAGAATTTGCAAAGAAAATGTCATACACCGTAACCTTTTCTCCCGGTTCTGTCGGCAGTGTCACCATCATTCCCACATTAATATTCTCCGCAGTCGGTTCCGCAAACTGCTCCTGCCGCACGGTATCTTCTTTACTTAATGAATCATAATCTGTCTTACACATAAATGTTGTAAACAGTACTGACACAGCCAGCACGATCCATACTACATACATACTTTTGGTGCGAAACATCCGGTACAAATCCATTTTTATCATATTAAGCATGACTGGCACCTCCTGTCAGATTCAGGAATACGTTTCCAGTTCTTCACTCGTTATACGTAAAGCCCTTTTTACCGGAATTCCTGCCTTTGCAAGCTCCATATTCAACGCTGCGCTTTCATTCAGACGTTCAAAAATGTGAATATGTTCTTTGTCTGTCACCTGATAATTCGTGAATCCCATAGCATCCAGCACCGGAATTGCCAGCTTCGGATCAGCCAGTGTTAATTCCATCCGCTCACTGCATCTTCGCATTAATTCTTCTCTTGTAAGCTCCTGCAATAAACTTCCATTGTGAATGATTCCATAATCGGTAGCAATCTTCGATAATTCCTCCAGTATATGACTGGAAATGCAAATCGTCATATTCCTCTCTTTCTGAAGTCTCTGAATCGTGTCCCGAACCTCAGCAATTCCCTGTGGATCCAACCCATTGATCGGTTCATCAAGGATTAACAGATCCGGTTCTCCAACCAACGCAAGACCAATTCCCAGGCGCTGTTTCATTCCAAGAGAAAAGTGTTTTGTCTTTTTCCGTCCCACATGCTCCAGACCTACTGTTTTCAATATCTCATCAATGTAACCTGCTTTCTTTATCCCAAACAGCTTACATTTGATATTCAGATTTTCATATGCGGTCATATTTCCATATAATCCCGGTGCTTCAATCAGACATCCCACACGGGAGCGGACTTTCTGTAAATCCTTTCCCTTGTATCCGAAGATCTCAATCTCTCCGCTCGTTGGCCTGGAAAGTCCACTGATCATCTTCAGGCAAGTCGTCTTCCCGGCTCCATTTCGTCCGATAAATCCGTAAATAGCGCCCTTTTTAATATGCATGCTGACACTGTCCACAGCTTTATGATGTCCATACCGCTTCGTCAATCCTCGTGTTTCCAATAACATCTCACTCAAATTTTTCATCTCCTTTTTCTTATCTGCATTTATCATAAAAGATGAATCCTAATCAAACGCAAATAAATAGTAAAAAAAGAGTAAAGATTACGCATGAAGACGATAACCGATTCCCCATACTGTCTCAATGTATTCCTCCGAAGTCACTTGTTTGATCTTCTTGCGGATATTGCTGATATGTACGTCCAATGTCTTCGTCTCACCCATATAAGGTTCGTCCCAGGCATATTCGAAAATATCCTCTTTACTGAAAACCTGTTTTGGATTCCTGAGCAGTAATTCTAAAATCGCAAACTCCTGTTTTGTGATCTTCGGAAGTATCTTTCCATCGATTTCAACCTGAAATGTATCTCTGTTTAATAGCATATCTTTAAATGAAAGCGTATGCTGTTCCTCTGCTTCCTTTTCTTCTTTATGACGGAGTTGTACCTGAACTCTTGCCAGCACTTCCCTGATTTCAAATGGTTTCGTTATATAATCATCCGCTCCGCTCGTTAAAACCTCTACCTTTTCATCCAGGCTGTCTTTTGCAGTCAACACAATAACCGGAAGATTTCCCTTTTTCCGTATTTCCTCCAGAACTGCCTCACCTGGAATTCCGGGCAGCATCAGATCCAGCAGCACGAGTGCATAACCGTGCTCCTGCATATTTAAAAGCAGCTTTGCTTCGGTCCCGGAAAATGCCTGCTCACAAGAATAGCCTTCTTTGGATAATGCCTCCTGAAGCAAATTATTGATATTTGTATCGTCTTCTACAATCAGTATTTTCTGCATGATATTGCTCCTTTATCTTCCTCATTCGGCCATGATTTTCTGAGTGCTGCATAAGAAATCAGGAAGTTTGCAAGCCATCCGGCCGGTACTGCAAGCCAGACAAATGCAATTCCGAACCGCGGTGCACAAATCAAAGCGACAGACAAACGGATCGCAAGATTTACCATATTCGCAATGAGAAACGGACGCATGATTCCAAGTCCGCGAAGAACACCATCGGTTGCCATCTTAATACCCATAAAGATGAAAAAATATCCGAGCCATCTCATATAATCACCGGATACCTGATACGCTAAAGCTGTTCCATCTTTTCCAAGGAATAAGGAAGAAATCTGATTGTGCAGTGATTCAATGACCAGAAAAGCAAGGACTGCAAAACCTAGATCTAGCACCAGTGCCGCATGATAGCCTTTTTTAAGCCGTTCGATTTTCTTTGCACCAAGATTCTGGGATATATACGGCGAAATCGCATTGCCGATGGATACAAAAATCAGTGAAAAAACATTTTCCACTCGCATCGTTGCCGAATAACCTGCGAGTGCCTGTGTACCAAATGGATTTACAACTGCCTGTACGATCATCATACCGATCGACACTGTAGACTGCTGGAGAACTGACGGTATGGCAATTTGAAGCATCGAATATAACTCCTGTCCGTCAAACCATTCAAACTGACATTTATACCGTCTCATTCTATAAAGGAAAATCAGAAATGAAAAGACCGCGGAAATCCCCTGTGCAATAAGCGTTGCCAGGGCCGCACCAAATACGCCGAGACCAAGTCCGGCTACCATCCAAAGATCCATAAAAATATTTAATACAGATGAAAAAATCAGAAGAACCAATGGAATTCTGGATTCACCGATGGAAGTAAACATCGTTGAGAGGATGTTATACATAAACAGAAATGGGAATCCCACAAAATAAACTCGCAGATACAGCACTGCTTCATCCAGTATATCAGGAGGTGTTTGTAATAGACTCATCATTGAATGTGAAAAGCAAAAACCAAAGATTCCAAGTAGTATGCTCAGGACTAAAAAGCTGATCAGCGATGTCGACACAATTGTTTTCATTTTACCATAATCTCTGGCTCCAAAATAACGGCTTACGAGTACACCTGCGCCTACACCGGCGCCCAGAGCTACACAAATGAAAACATTCGTAAGTGCAGCACAGGCACCGACAGCCGCAAGTGCCGAAGAACCAACAAACTGACCGACAATGATCGAATCAGCCATATTATATATCTGCTGAAAAAAACTGCCTAAGATCATAGGCATTGCAAAAACAGTTAACGCTTTCAGGGGCGCATCTGTGATTAGATATTCATCTTTTGACATGATCATACTTCTCCTCAATCAAAATCTCTGGTAATATTTGTAAGCCATTTCTTTCTGAAATAGTGAATAAATACCACGGGCATTTTCTCGAACTCATCTAAAGTCATTACAAAGTAAACCCAGACAGGCGGTAATTTAAAAACATATGCTGCAAGGAAAGTTGCCGGAACTGCAACAAGCCACATAAATATGGAATCTACGATCATTCCAAATCTGGAATCCCCGCCACCTCTGAAACAACCGCATATAAGGCAGGTATTAATCCCTTCTCCCACAAGACGCCAGGTTGTCATAATTATAAAAATGCTAAGATAAGAAAGGGCAGTCTCGGTCAATTTATCCCGATAGAAGTCCAGTATCAGAGGACGAATCGCCAGAATAATAACGCATCCGATCAGGCTTACAGCAAGTGTTATCCTAAGCATCCGTTTCCCGTATTCTCCGGCTGTATCAATTTGATCTTTCCCTAACTCCTGGCTGATAATGATAGTCGTAGCGTTGGCAAAACCGCGGCAAGCAATAGCACCAATATTTACCACCATAACAGCAACCGCATTTGCGGCAACCATATCATCTCCGATATGCCCAAGAATTGCTGCAAATGCTGAAGTGGCAAAACTCCAGACAACATCATTTATCACGGCTGGAGTGGCAATTTTCATAAAGTCCTGAAACAAAATGCCTGATTTCGCAAAGAAGTATTTTATCCGGAATCTGACATCTGAACTGTTTAATGAATAGATGACACAAATTAATACCTCTGTAATTCTGGCAATCACAGTACCAAGTGCAACACCTGTAACGCCAAGCTTTGGAAATCCAAACAGACCAAAGATAAATGTGGCATTACAAAGTACATTGACACAAAGAGAAACAATGTACGTAATAGAAGGCAACATTATTTTTCCAATACTTCGAAGAGCGCTCATAAAAACCTGTGAGAACCCCATAAACATAAATGAAAATGAAATCACCTTCAAATACTCACTTCCGGCAGCAATCGTATCCGGACTGTTTGTGAAAATCTTCATAACCGTAACCGGCATAGTAAAGGAAATAACGAAAAATATAAGCGAGACGATCAGTGAAATCCGTTCCGCCAGACCGAGAATCCTTTCTACTGTCTTTTTATCCCCTTTTCCCAGTACTGGGCACACAGAACCGAAGTTCCTGTAGCCATACCGTAATATAAGCAGAAAAGAATAAACGTATACTGGTTCGCAAGTGATGAAGCTGACATCGCCGTCTGGCTTACGTATCCAAGCATTACCGTATCGGCAATGTTTACCAATGTTCCAATCAAATTTTGAATCATGATCGGAAAGGCTAATTTTGATGCGTATTTTAAGAAATCTTTTTTATTTAGCATACAACTGTTCTTCCTTAATTCTATAAATATTTAATCTACAGTACTGTTTTTGCAGCATCATCAGCCTTCCTCTTCTCCGTAATGTTTACTCAAAGAGAAGCCTCTTCCGCGTACTTCTGTCACTCTGCTGATGATCATAAAAGCCTCCGGGTCAATCTGTCTGATCAGTCTCTCAACCTGCGGAAGCTCCCGGTTAGACACAATACTCAACACAATCTGCTTTTGTTCTTGTTTGTAACCGCCTTCCCCATACAGCATCGTCACGCCTCTGTCTACCTGCGCAAGAATCGCCTGACGTACTTCTTCCACCTGTTTGCTGATAATCTTCACTTCCGTCTTGGTATTTCCCATCACCAACACTTTGTCCAGCACTGTCGTGTAGATCATTACCAGTAAAATTCCGTATAAAACGCGTTCCGGAGGATTATATAGAATCTGCGGTAACAGAATCAATATATCAAATACATTCAGACTCACTGACACCGGAATTCGAAAATACTTATTCAAAATCAACGGTGGAATATCCATACCTCCGGTAGAAGCTCCTGTTCGAATCACGATACCCAGACCAATCCCGATTCCAAGTCCGGCAAAAATCGTATTCAGCATCGGATTATCTGTGATCACCAGATCACCAAAAATATGATTGGCCGCTTCCAATGCAATTGGATATGTGAAAGAACTAAGAATTGTCGTCAGTGCAAATTTCTTGCCAAGAAAAATCACTCCAACTATCAACATCACAATATTAAATGCTAAGACAAATCCAGAAATTGATGCTCCCGTAAAATGCTTCACTACCAGACCAATACCGGTTGTTCCTCCTGTCATCAGATTCCCCGGTAAAAGAAAAAGTTTGATTACAAACGCATAGAAAACGTTTCCAAAAATGACCTTTGCAACGGTACTTGCCCGCTTTAAATATGCCTTATCCATAAATTCCTCCCATTAGCCATATGATTTTGATTATCCCTAAAAACGTCCGTTAGAGAATCTTCCCTAACAGACGTTCTTCAAAGTATTTCCTAATATAGTGATATTATACTGAGAAATGCGGGCAGTTTCAATAGGATTTTTCAAAGCACAACATATTTAAGAGAATACTTTTTTGAATATTTGCGCACCAATAGAAAAACCCGCAGAACCGAAGTCCTGCGGGCATATTTCATTTTAAGTATCGATATTAAATCTATCTAGATATTAATTACTCGATGATTGAAGCAACTGTACCTGATCCTACTGTACGTCCACCTTCACGGATAGCGAAACGAAGACCTTCCTCCATAGCTACTGGATGGATCAGTTCAACTGTCATCTCTACGTTATCTCCAGGCATACACATCTCGATTCCTTCTGGAAGCTCGCAAACACCTGTTACGTCTGTTGTTCTGAAGTAGAACTGTGGACGGTAGTTGTTGAAGAATGGAGTATGACGTCCACCCTCGTCTTTTGTCAGTACGTAAACCTGGCATGTGAATTTCTTATGGCAGCTTACTGTACCTGGTTTGATAAGAACCTGTCCTCTTTCGATTTCTGTTCTCTGAATACCACGAAGAAGTGCTCCGATGTTATCTCCAGCCTGAGCCTCATCAAGAAGCTTACGGAACATCTCGATTCCTGTTACAACAGTCTTCTTAACGTCCTCGTGGATACCGATGATTTCAACTTCGTCAGATACGTGAAGTGTTCCACGCTCTACTCTACCAGTTGCAACTGTTCCACGTCCTGTGATAGAGAATACGTCCTCTACTGGCATAAGGAATGGCTTGTCTGTAGCACGCTCTGGTGTTGGGATCCATGTATCAACAGCGTCCATAAGTTCCATGATCTTGTCTCCCCACGGTCCGTCTGGATCTTCAAGAGCCTTAAGAGCTGATCCCTGGATGATCGGTGTGTCATCTCCTGGGAAGTCATACTCGTTAAGTACTTCACGGATCTCCATCTCTACGAGTTCAAGAAGCTCTTCGTCGTCTACCATGTCACATTTGTTCATGAATACAACGATGTATGGTACGTTAACCTGACGGGACAGAAGAATATGCTCTTTAGTCTGAGCCATAACTCCGTCTGTTGCAGCTACAACAAGGATAGCTCCGTCCATCTGAGCTGCTCCTGTGATCATGTTCTTAACGTAGTCAGCATGTCCTGGGCAGTCAACGTGTGCGTAGTGACGGTTAGCTGTCTCATACTCAACGTGTGCTGTAGAGATTGTGATTCCACGCTCTCTCTCTTCTGGAGCTTTATCGATGTTCTCGAAATCTACAGATGCGTTACCTTCTACTCTGTGAGAAAGTACTTTTGTGATAGCAGCTGTAAGAGTTGTTTTACCGTGGTCAACGTGACCGATAGTACCGATATTACAATGCGGTTTTGTTCTTTCAAATTTAGCCTTTGCCATTTTGAATATCCTCCTTAAAAATATAACCCTCAATGGGGCAACCTTGTTTTGGTTTTCTATTTTAAACCTGGCTAAGTTTGATTATATTTCAAACTTAGCCGATTTTCAAGCCTTTTATGATATTTTAGGCATTTTTGTTGGATAATACTTTCTCCTGTACAGACTTCGGTACTGGCTCGTATTTCTCAAAGAACATTGAGTAGTTACCACGTCCCTGTGTTCTGGAACGAAGATCTGTAGAGTATCCAAACATTTCTGACAGAGGAACGTACGCACGTACGATCTTTCCGCCACCGAGATCATCCATACCTTCAATACGTCCACGACGTGAGTTCAGGTCTCCGATGATATCTCCCATATATTCTTCAGGCATTGTAACCTCTACCTTCATGATAGGCTCAAGAAGTACAGGTGCGCCCTGTTTCATAGCATCCTTGAATGCAAGAGAACCAGCGATGTGGAATGCCATCTCACTGGAATCGACTTCATGGTAAGATCCGTCGTATACGTTGGCGTAAACACCAACTACAGGGAATCCTCCAAGGATACCAGACTTCATAGCTTCTTCAATACCTTCACCTACTGCCGGGATGTATTCCTTCGGAATAGCTCCTCCAACTACAGTAGACTCGAACTTGTATGTCTCCTCACCGTTGACATCCATTGGCTCGAATTTAACTTTACAGTGTCCGTACTGTCCACGTCCACCAGACTGTTTCGCATACTTGCTGTCAATATCAACTGGCTTTGTGATGGACTCTTTGTAAGCAACCTGAGGTGCACCTACGTTAGCCTCTACCTTGAACTCACGAAGAAGTCTGTCAACGATGATTTCAAGATGAAGCTCACCCATACCAGCAATGATTGTCTGTCCAGTTTCTTTATCTGTATGAGCACGGAATGTCGGGTCTTCTTCTGCAAGTTTTGCAAGAGACTCTCCAAGTTTTCCCTGTGAAGCCTTTGTCTTAGGCTCGATAGCGAGCTCGATAACTGGCTCTGGGAATTCCATGGACTCAAGAATTACTGGATGCTGATCGTCACAGATTGTATCTCCTGTTGTTGAGAACTTAAATCCGATTGCTGCAGCAATATCTCCTGAATATACTTTATCCAGCTCTTCACGCTTGTTGGCATGCATCTGAAGGATACGTCCAACACGCTTCTTTTTTATTTTAGTAGCATTCAGTACATAAGAACCGGAGTTCATAACACCTGAATACACACGGAA
>ENA-OUNH01000165-OUNH01000165.1-human-gut-metagenome-genome-assembly--contig:-NODE-165-length-24370-cov-3.280947_pt1 | contig 24370 bp, 23 predicted proteins | sample MGYA00242806_ERZ504814 | MGnify/ENA primary metagenome ERZ504814 (study PRJEB26092, sample SAMD00036389) | human gut metagenome | host: Homo sapiens | study: EMG produced TPA metagenomics assembly of...
TTCATAATCTCTTCCTCTTCTATTATGTGCAGTCAAGTGGATAAAAGCATCCCCATTCGGTTAGAATCCGTCAAAGGAAGCGATCGCGTCTACAACTTTCTTCGCATCCTCCATATCCAGATTATAGAACATAGGAAGACGCATCAGCCGCTCGCTTTCTCTTGTAGTATAAACATCTTCACCGAAAAACCTTCCGAATTTTTGTCCGGCAGGTGCGGAATGAAGCGGCACATAATGAAATACACAGCTGATATCTTTCTGGCGGAGATATTTGATAAGTCTTGTCCTTACATCCATATCATGCACTTTTATATAATACATATGCGCATTATGGATACATTCCTCCGGAACATAAGGCTGCTGGATCTTGCCCTCATCAGCAAGAACTTTAAGTTCCGGTTATAAAAATCATAAATTTCCAATTCTCTTATCACAGATCTTCTGATGTTCCTCCAGCTGTGCATAAAGATATGCTGCATTCAGCTCACTCGGAAGATAGGAAGAACCGTAATCCATCCAGCGGTATTTATCCACCTGCCCGCGGAAAAACTTGCTGCGGTCTGTACCTTTCTCTCTGAGGATCTCTGCTTTCTCCTGATAAATATCCTCATTAAAAAGAACTGCACCGCCTTCTCCCATTGTATAATTCTTGGTCTCATGAAAACTGTAGCAGCCAAAATCCCCGATAGTTCCAAGTGCCCTGCCTTTATAATAGGCATCCACACCCTGGGCTGCATCCTCCACAACCTTCAGATCATGACGTTTTGCTATATCCATGATGGTATCCATCTCACATGCAACACCTGCATAGTGGACCGGCACGATCACTCTGGTCTTATCTGTAATGGCCTGTTCGATCAGCTTTTCATCAATATTCATCGTATCCGGGCGGATGTCCACAAACACGATCTTCGCTCCCCTGAGCACAAAAGCATCTGCAGTAGATACAAATGTGTAGGATGGCATGATCACCTCGTCTCCCGGCTGGATCTCTGTGAGATATGCGGCCATCTCCAGTGCATGGGTGCAGGAAGTTGTCAGCATCACATGTCCCGCATGGAAACGTTCTTCCATCCATCGGGAGCACTTTCTGGTATATTCGCCATCACCGCAGAGCATTCCTCTGTGTATAGCGTCTTCAATATACGAAAGTTCCTTCCCCACAAATGCGGGTCTATTAAAATCAATCATTTGTTACCTCGTTATCTTTTGCTTTAATGTTTCTTGTTTCACGCACAACATACTGCGGTGTCTTATTGATATTCAGGATCAGTTTTCCGATATATTCGCCAATGATTCCAAGCATCAGGAAACAGATGCCGAAAAGCACAAGCATGGCACACATCAGGGAAGACCATCCGATAGCAATTGTCGGATTCAGCAGCTTCCGGATCAGCACAACAATAGCTCCGATAAAACCGGCCGCTGAAAAGATCGTTCCAAAAAAAGTCGCTGCTCTCAGCGGGATCACCGTAAAATTCAGACAAGACATAAATAATTTAAGCCCTCTTCTGAAATTATAATTGGAAGTCCCAACCTCCCTTGCAAAATGTTCCACCTCAATATTGGCAATATTATGCGTAGTTCGGAAAAACAGCACCTGCAGAAAAATATTGTAGCCATCGTATTTCACAACTTCATCCCGCACATATTTGCGACAGCACCAGAAGCTGCTCATCTGGATATCCTTCGGGCGATCCAGAAGATGCCACAGGAGATATCTGCTGATGGCTCCCGTGATATTCTTTATCATGGAAAATTTCCGCTGTTTAAATACGCCGAACACAATATCATATCCCTCTTCTATTTTCGCAAGAAACTGTGGAATCTGTGACGGATGATTCTGCATATCGTCATCCATTCCCACGATCAGCTCACCCTCAGCCTGGGACATTGCCGCCATGATCGCGTTGTGCTGTCCGAAATTCTTTGCAAGATTGATGCCTTTTACATTGGGGTATTTATCGGAAAGTGTTTCTATAGCCTTCCAGGTTCCATCCCTGGAATAATCGTTTACAAGCACAAATTCGCATTCGTATTTATCAAGTTTCTCAAATTCCTCTATGGCAAGCTCTACAACCTCACCAATGGTATGTTCTGAATTGTAACATGGTATAACAATTGATACCAGCATTCTTCTTCTCCTCACAACAGGCTATCATACGCTTTTGTCTGATAACCCGGATAGTTCTTTTCTCTACAGGGAAATACAATGATTCCCACAAGAATCAACGCAATTCCTGCCAGTTTTCTCCTGCTCAGTGTTTCTTTCAGAAAAATATATCCCATCACAGCCACAAAAATGTAACCTGTAGATTCCAGGATCGGCTGCATGGAAAGCGGGACTTTTTTAAGTGCCAGCATGGTCAGGATCACGGAACAGAAAAACATTCCGTAGGAAAAAATGACCAGTGGATTTAAGTATTCCCTGATATGATTCTCATATGTTCTGTCTGCTGCTTTCTTCAGAAGTATCTGGGATACTGAGGAAATAAATACAGAAACAAGAAGCAGACATATGGATCCAGTCAGTGTACTCATATACGCTCCCCTCCGTTTTCTTCTTTATCACCGCTTGTCACCAGATAAATTCCCGCAAAAATAATGCAGGCCCCAAGAATCATGCTCCAGGTGATTTTCTCATCAAAGATAAGTTTTCCCCAGATAATTCCCCAGATCAGTGTTACCGGTTTATTGGCATAGGCCACAGTAAGAGGCATTCTCTTCAATATCTGCTGCCAGATGATCGCGTATCCGAACATGATCACGAACACCAGCCCGAACCAGAAGATAAACTGCAGGGAAAAAATATTGTCTGTGTATCTGGATGCCATCTTGGAGCAGACACCGCTCAGTGAACTGCACAAAAGACTTATGTGCAGCAGCAGAAAAAGGCCTTTTTTTATATTTCCATGGTTACTCATGTTATTCTCTCACAATCATGATATAAATTCAATGTTTATTTTCGACAAAACATCTGCCAGATTTCTCCGGCAGTCGTCCAGATTTTTACCCTTAAGGATCACCTGGCCGATCCTGTCACGTCCATTCTCGTACTTGCGGATCTCTTCTCCTGATTCCACGTTAAAGGAAAGATCCACGATATTATCTGTCATCTCGTTGTCATTATGGATCTGTTTCAGGATGCCGGATCTGTCTGAAGTCAGAATGTGGGACAGATTAGCTGTGCATGGAGATTTTTTTTCAAAAAGCCTCTCTGCATTCATATCCATGGCCAGTCTCACCATAGCTTCATAATAATCGATGTCATAATACAGACTTACCATCTCCGGAAGGCAATTTCCTCCGGCACGTCCGGTGATCTCGATCACATAAATCTTCCCATCCTTTTCCATCATGTCACAGTTTACCGGACAGTTATCCATTCCAAGAGCCTGAACTGCCAGTTCCAGCTGTCGTTTTACTTCACTTCCAAGAGTATCCTGTTTATCATACGGAACAGAATGGCCTATAGGCGTTGGAACATAACTCTCATAATTCTCAATATTATTAGGCAGACAAAAAAGAATTTTCCCATTGGAGATCATAGCCTCACAGCCAAGCATCTGGCCCTGGATAAACTCCTCCACCAGACAGTAATCCCTGTTTGTAGCTGCCATGGTATCCGGATAACGGGCAAAAGCTTCCTCCCGGGTCTCGCACCGGAAAAGTCCTCTGCTTCCCATAAGGTCTACTGCTTTCAGGATCACCGGAAATTTCAGCTGGTCAAGTGCTGCCTCCAGTTCTTCTCTGTTGTGGATACAGATATGTTTTGCACAGCTGACGCCGCCTTTTATAAAAGCTTCTTTCATATAATATTTGTCGCCGCAAAGAGATCCTGACTGTGCCGACAGCCCCTTCACCCCCATGCGTTCACACACATATCCAATAGAACGGATTCCTGCATCCAGGCAGCAGGTTGTGATTCCATCGATACTGTGTTCGCGGGCAGACTTCAGAACTGCCTCCGGGTCAGAAATATCTGTATAAGAACACTCATCTGCAATGTCAAAGCAGGGCCAGTCTCCGGGAGTACTCACTGCTACTGTGGCAATTCCCAGTTTCTTCGCTGTTTTATAAAGGGGAAAGGCTGTGAATAACTCGCCCCCAGGATCATCAGTTTTTTCATGCTCGTTCATCCTCCAGAAAATCAAAAAACAGTGGAAGTCCGCCGGTGTGCAGGAAGAGGATATTTTTCCCCCGGATATTATTCTCGCGGATGTAATTCATCATGCCATGGAATGCTTTTCCTGTATAGGTCATATCCAGATATACTCCGTCCGTCTCATATACCTTGCGGATCGTTTCTGCTACCTGATCTGACCAGGCTCCATAGCCGCCTTCCATATATCCATCTGTAAAAAAGATCTCTTTTTCCCAGCCATACGGAAGTTCCCTGGAAAATCGATCTGCATATTCAATGAGATTGTTGCGTATCACTTCCTTTCCACGTTTTTCATTTCGTGAAACGGAAATGCCCACAATGTTACAATCCGATCCATTCTTAAATTTACCTGCCATCAGACCGGACTGTGTCGCATTGGTGCTTGATGCCAGAAAAATATAATCCAGTTTGGTACCAGAATTTTTTTCCCAGGAAAGTATCTCTTCGTATGCTTCCTCATAAGCCTTCATTTGGTGGCCATTCATTACCCTGGCCGAATTCGTTTCCGTAAATATAATATGGACGAAAGCCTTTCTCAGTGAGCTCTGACATGGCGTGGCGCACAGCGTCTGCGATTCCTTTTTTTTCGCAGGGGATCTCATGGACATTCATCCTGCGGATGATCCTGCTGTTTCCGGTTTCTTTTGTATTCCCTGATATCTTCTGTATTGTGGATCATGTAGCATGGCATGGAAAGCTCGTTGCAAAGGCTTGCAAGTATCCGGCAGAGATTAGAGTGATAATTGCCGTAGATCACCATACTGTCATAACCATCTGCCTGCATGTTTTCCACATATTTTCTGGCAAAACGCACCTTGTTTCCACCAAAAGAAAATGGCAGAAGATCGTCTCTCTTCATATAGAAAGTATTCTGTCCATCACCGATACGAAGCTTCTGTACCGGAGTTTCAAATATCTGGATCGGGTTCTCCAGTGGCCCTCTGTGAAGGATGTGGTTCATCTCCTCCATGGTTTCTGTCTGCAGAATATAAAATCCAGGCCTGCTTCCGCTGTCTGTGATCTGACAGTGCTCTACATCTCCCTCCAGTACTGTCTTACGGATAGCTTCCGGATGATTAGTCTGAATCCAGTAAAGCTTCTCCAGATCTTTATGATCCATAATAAAACGCACTGCCGAGATATGATGTTCTGCATCTTTTTTTATCTTTGGTGGATTTCCGGCTGCCACATCTACTACCATGCCAACAAAATCCTGTTCTGTGGAAAGCGGCACCAGATCCGATCCGATACAGTCTCCACCCATACGGGAACCAATCTCAATGATCCGCACATTCCCCTCTTCATCAATACGAAGTTCGCTGTGTCCGGCTCCATTCTCAATTTTCAGTGCGGTCAGTGCCCTGAATACCGTTTCTTTTACTTTTTCCTGTAGTTCTCTGGTAAGAGGTGCAGGTTCCAGATGTCCCACTTCTATATAATGCGGCTCTCCTGTTGTATATTTCTTTGTGATGGCAAGCAGTGTGTGTGTTCCCTGATAACTGATGGTTTCCACACTGTATTCTGCTCCCTGGATGTATTCTTCCACAATAGCTTTCTTTTCAAAAGATTGTTCAATGGCCTGATTGATTGCTTCTTTCAGCCCTTCCGGTGATTCTGCTTTTGTGATGGCACGGCTTCCGGAACGGTCTGTAGGCTTGACGATCACAGGGTAAGAGGGAGGCATTACCTCATCATCTTTCCTGCTGCTGCAAAAACCGGACTGAAAGTCCCGCTTTCTGAAAAGCCTTTCTCATGGCAAACTTATTGGTGGAATTGATGATACATTCACGACTGTTTCCCGGAAGTCCCAAGTTCTCTGCCAGATACTGAACTGTGATATTAGCCAGATCAGATCCTATGGTTGCTACTGCATCTGGATGGATCTCCCGGCAGATATTCAAAATTTCTTCTTTTTCTGTGATGCTGATCTCATAAAACCGGTCTGCGTCTGCCGCTCCTGTTGCACCTTCCCGCCAGGCAAAAACATGGGTCTCATAACCCATATCTTTTGCTTTGCAGATCAGCGGTCTCTGAAAATCATTGGCACCGATGATTACTATTCTTTTTCTATTTTTTTACCTTTTTTCTTTGCAGCAGCCTGTGCTGGTGTTAAATAACTCCGTTCTTATCAAATGTGCAGCTTTTGCCATTGATCTTTACTGTACAGTCTTTATACATGATACCTGTATCTTCGTCAAAGCAGTACTTCTTATTTTTCAGTGTAAGCCAGCTTCTGCACATCTTTCCGTTGGATGTGAAATAATAGGTATGCTTCTCACCATTTCCACTCCAGGTGTAAAATACATCCCTGACCATGACTCCATTGCTTCCAAAATAGTATACATCGTCATTGCTGTTGGTGTATCTCACATTTTTCAGCATATATCCTTTCCTGGCATGGAAATAATAATATTTACCGGCTACACTTCTCATCTTTTTCAGGCTGTTGCCGTTTTTATCAAAATAATATCTCTTACCGCCAGCAGTTAACCACCTGCTTTTGATGATCACTCCGTTTTTATCCACATAGCGGATCACATTATTGGAATCTGTGATCAGTTTGCTCTTACGCATTCCCAATGTCTTATCAATATAGTAAGTTTTGTCATTAACTGTCACCCAGCCGGTCTTTTTGACACCATTGAGATAATAAAATTTCTTTCCGTGCTCTGTTACCCAGCCTGTTTTTCCATTGGAAGTGTCTGGCCTGGTAGATGCCTTATAAGTGCTAGCTGTATATTTTCTCGGGGTGATGATTTTTGTATAATCTACATAACCAAAATTGATGTCTACTGTGGACCAGATTGGAATTCCTGATATCAGTTTCTTGGTTGTATTCAGATATCCGCCACCATCGCCGTCTGTTGCCTGCCAGATAGAGTATTTATAATCGTTCCTGGATGGTGCAAGGATCCTGTCACCGTAGCTGGCCAGCCATACATCATAACCTGTCAGCTTGCTCCAGTCTATCTTGTTGTTATACCAGTCCAAGTTGCAATAGATCATTGGATAATAGCCGGCTTTTTTCACCTCGTTGCAGAAAGCCTTGGCAAGATTCGCGATCTGTGTTGAGGAAAGACTTCGCATTTTACTGTATTCGATATCGTATACAACCGGATAGGAAACCTTGTAACCGTTCATTTTCTTAATGGCTAACTGTGCTTCCTTCATAGCCTGCTGTGTTGTTGTAGCAAGACTGTAAACATAAGTTCCAACCGGCATTCCAACCTTCTCTGCCTGCTTCATATTATAGTCATATTTCTTATCCATATAATTCAGGCCATAGGAAATCCGCACAAAGGCAAAATCTACATTATCTTTCTTTACCTTGGCCCAGTCGATAGTATCCTGCCATTCAGAGACATCAATTCCCCTTGTAATAGCTCCTTTCAGTTTTTGTCCGCTTCCGTTATAGCATACACCATTAATCTTCTTCCACACTTTGGAACTGGCTCTGAAATTCTGCGTTGCCTTTCCAGCTGGCACTTTTTCTTCCTGAGCCACTGCTTCACTTCGGTCTACTCCGCCACCTCCCATTGCCATTACTGTAGTCCCCATTGTTCCAATGCTCAGCATTGCCGCCATACAACCTGCTGCCAGCCATTTCTTCCAATTTCGCATTTTATTTCTTTCCTTCCCTGAATCTACTTATTTGTTCCTGTCTGCTCATCATTATACAGACAGGAAAATGGAAAGTAAAGCTATATATGGAAAAAGACCGGTGCCAGCCACTCAGGCTGAACACCGATCTTTTAAATCTTTATACTGCTATCTTCTTATGTTTTTTAACAAGATCACGGAACTGCCGGATCTGTTGGGTCAAAGTTCCTGGAACCACGTAATGGTGTGATTGGTTTACGTCCTAACGGGCCTTTGAATGTTTCATTCTTGTTGTATTTACCATCAAAAATACGAATGGTAGCTCCATTGCAGTTGTAATATACCCATTTTGCATCTGCAACACAGACACGAATACATCCATGAGATGCCGGATTACCAAGTTTCATATATTCTCCAACTGAAAGATTATAAACACTTCTTGTTGCACCAGCTACAGAATGAACAAAAATTCCTCCCTGTCCACATCCTTCAACGTGAGTTCCATACTGTCCCCAGGACGGTCCCATCAATGGCTGCCATCTCAAACTGCTTCTCAATGTATAAGTACCAGTCCATGTAGGTGTTCCGGAAAGTCCGACAGAAACACGGATGGTTTTAACTGGAATTTTCTTGCTGGAATTGGTATATACAGTCATAACTCCATTAATTCTATCAACTTCCACATAATATGGTCCTTTATAAATAGAAGATATATCATTACGACGATATCCGTTCTTATCAAAGTAATAGAGTTTACCACCAATCCAGCAGCTTGTATTTTTCACATAATCTTTTCCAGTACTTGGATTAATATATTTTACTTTATTGTTGTAATCACTGATAACTACCCATCCCGTAGTAAAACGGCCCTGATTATCAAGACGGCCATTGACCTTACCACGCTTAATTGATTTATTAGTTACTACTTTATAATCTTTCAGATAATACCAGTATTTGCCAACTTTCTGCCAGCCGCTCTTTTTGAGAACGCCCTTTCTGTCTGCATAATACCATTTATTTTTGTAGCGGATCAGTGTGTTCTTGTACATCCATCCTCTATGTGTCTTAGAATTAGAGGTTGCAAAGAAATAATACTTGTTGTTGATCTTTGTAATACCGCTTGCTACTTTTCCTGTACTTGTGAAATAGTAGCTCTTCTTTGATGATTTCACAGTGATCATCTGGTTCTGGTAATGATTTCCCTTCTTATCAAAGTAGAACCATCCATAATATTTTCCTGCTGAATTGGTAAGCTTCTGCCAGCCAGTCTTCTCAACAACTCTTCCTGCTGTACCGCCAAAATAATAATACTTATTAGATGCTCCAGGGCATTTATGCCAGCTGTTCTTCCAGGTAGCTCTCTTTCCGTTGCTGCCGAAATAATATCTGTAGCCCTTGTATTTAACAAGTTTATTCTTGATGACATGACCTTTTTTGGAGTCTGTAATATAATAAGCATTATCCTGTGCTTTCGCCATAGTACTCTTCAGGACATATCCGTCAGCACTTAAAAGGAATGTATTGGTCTTGGACATTACCTTGGATACATATATTCCATGTTTCATGACCTGGCCGATCGTGGCTGTCTTCGGGCTGCAGTAAATGAAACGTTTTACGCCCTTACTGTTCTTATAGTACATCCATCCATTATGAAAAAGTTTTCCAGGGATACCATCCGTACCCTTAGTTGGCTGGAAATAATATTCAAAAGTCTCAGATCCTGCTTTCAGCTTCTTAATTCCTGTGTATGGCTTACCATTTTTATCTAATGTATAATAATCGCTGCCAATTTTCTGAAGTTTGCCTATCTTCTTGAGATCTGTTACAGATTTGAAATTTCCTGTTTTATCTGCATAATAGCGGAATGTACTTCCTGTCCACAGCCAGTATTTCTTCTGCTGCTGTCCCATATTGGATGTCCATGGTGCAATAGCCTTGTCCTTGCTGTCAGAATACAGAGTCGCCTTGCTACTCTCCATGAAGTACCATTCTACTGTCTGTGTTCCTGTGTATCCGGCTGTTCCCGGTTTGCGTGTCATACGACCTGTCACCAGATATCCGTCTTCATTAAAGAGATAATATCCTGTATGTCCATTAGTCCTGATCTGAAGAAGACCGTCCTGTGCTGTAAAGTAATTATCCTCAACAGATCCCGCGTCTGCTGCACTGGCGTCATTATCCTGTGCAGCATCTCCTGTCTGTGCAGCATCTCCCTCGGAAACCTCTGTTTCTGCAGCAGAATTCTCTGTCACATCCTCAATTTCTGTTTCTGCAGCCTGCTGTGCTTCTGTACTATCTGTTGAAGTTTTCCCCTCCGGAACCATGTCATCAGATACTTTCTTCTTACGAAGCCTGTAACCCAGATCATCAGATGTCCAATCACTAACTGTTAGCTTCAACAATTCCATTTACGAGCTCTGCTCCTGTGCTGGAAGCAACATCTGTATTTCCATTGTCTACAGCCTTCTGATCTTCTCCATCTGCTGATGTGATCTGCAATTCCTCTGCATCCCCTGCATTAAAATCATCCGCCTGATCAGCATCCGGTGTCTCAGTAATTTCTGGTATTTCTGTGATATCTGGTGTCTCAGTGACTTCCGGTGTCACAGTACTGTCTGGAGTTTCAGTAACATCCGGTGTTTCCGTAATTTCCGGCATTACCTCAATCCCTGTACTCTCTCCTGGTGTCTCATCAGGCTGAGGCTGCTGTTCTGCCTCATCACTGAAACTGTCCCCGGCTGATCCTGACTCAGTCTCAACCACAGCCTGAACTTCCGGAGTGCCTAATGCAGCTGCCCCGGCCTCCAGTGTTCCGCCCATACATAATGCAAGGCTGAGCACTACTGCCACAATTCTTCTTTTCACAATAATTCCTCCTGCTTGTGCCGCCATAAATGGTTGATATTTTGTTACGGTTATTCGCCCAATCCACTCCTGATAAGAGCCGCAAGAGCATCAATTGCCTCCTGCTCATCCTCACCATCGCAGATCAGTGTGATCTCATCTCCGCTTTTTACACAGGCTCCCAGAACACTTAGTACACTCTTGGCATTCGCTGTACCTCCGTCATACTGAAATGTCACTGAAGACTTATATTTGATTGCCTCACCGCACAAAAGTCCTGCGGGGCGGAGATGAAGTCCTGACGGGTTCCTGACCGTTACCTTACAACTTAACATTACCGCTGTTCTCCTATACTGTTCCTCATCCTTATTATTTGGTACTGTTTCCGGTGTCCGCATTGGAAACCTTGGAAACCTTAATCTCAGCAGTTACATCCTCCAGAAGTTTATAGCCGTTTGGAAGACTGATATTAATCGGCACCTCATAGCTGCCTTCTTCCCAATCATCCATGGATAAAGACGCATCCACAGCCCTCAGATCAAACTGCGACAGATTGCCATCGTCTGCCTGAACTTTAAGTTCTATATCAGCCACTTCAAAGGCCATTTGCAAATCATCCGGCAATCCCTTAACTTTAATATCCTCAGTCGGGAAACTGTATATTTTACTGCCTTCCGGCAGGATATTAACCGTAATCCACAAATCTGAACTGGATCCTGATGTCAGCTTCAATCCATCCGGCAAAAGCTCTGCCAGATTCACTTTTTTCTCTACATCATTGCTTTTTCCGGAAATATCCACATTCTCATTATCCAGATAAATGGTATTTCCCTGAAGTTTCAGATTATTCAGTGCTTCGTCACTTCCAGCAACGCTGAATGTCTCCGGAACAGTTGTAACACTGTCCACAACATATCCTTCTGCCGGTTCACCAATATATCCGGCACTGACACGTATATCTGAACGTACTTTCCAAAGTTTGGCTGTAACATTAACTTTTCCGTTATTATCAAATTTCAGATAACTCATGGAATTAGATGAAAGTGTATCCTGATTCTTATCTGTAATCGTCAGCTCCGCATCGGATATGGTAGTATCCTGAGCGATTCCATCAACCCTTGAGCTTACATCTACGCTCACACTGTCTATTTTACCAACCAGGGATTCCGGTCCTGTAATTCTGACTTTTTCCGGATTTGCAGTAAGAGATGCGATTTCCATTCCCTGTGCAGCCTTACTGTCACCGCTGCTTACATTAATAGCAAATTCCTTGGTGACTTTTTTCTCAAGGTGAACACTTAAATTCTGCGGTACTACCCGAATATTCTCCGGAAGGATTCCTGCACAGGTTGCGGTAACAGGGATCATTACCGGATCTGTGTCTGTAGACTCTGCCTGCTGCAGATCTGCAACTGCTTTAATATCACTTGAAGTAAGACGGTTCACGTTCTTTCTTTCTCCTGTGATATAAACACGCACAGAATTCTCACTGTCGTCCTGCATTACCATCTCTCCAAGCTGATCCACATATGCTTCATTAATGATCTGCACATCTGTAATTACAAATCCTTTCGTAACAATGGGATTATCCACATTTACCACAATCAGCCAGACCAGAACTCCCACTACAACTGACATGATCTTCAAAGGGATATTCTTAGTCAGATTTTTCTTCATGTTTCACTCTCCCTTTCAGCAGATTTCTCAGTTTGCTGTTATCAACTACCTTTTTATTCTGGGCAGAAACAAGTATTTCCCGCAGCTGTTTGCTGTTAAGGCCTCTGGAAAGTTCTCCCCCCTCTGCAACTGAAACCTGTCCTGTCTCCTCTGAAACAATGATCGTAAGAGAATCTGTCGCCTCACTGATTCCCACACCTGCTCTGTGCCTGGTTCCCAGCTGTTTGCTCAGTTCCATATTGTCAGAGAGCGGAAGGTAACAGGTCGCAGCAACAACACGGTTTCCCCGGACGATCACTGCACCATCATGAAGAGGTGTATTATGTTCAAAAATATTAATCAGAAGCTGACTGGTAAGGATACCGTCAATATTGATACCTGTACGCACATATTCGTCTAGGCGGATCTCTTCCTCAATAACGATCAAAGCTCCGGTTTTCACCTCACCCATATCAAAACATGCCTTAACCAGTTCGTTTATGGTTTTGTCATTAAAACGCTCCTGCACTTCCCTTCCGGAATCAAATGGAATGATCGTGGAAACGATCTTCTTCTGTCCAAGCTGTTCCAGTGCACGCCGCAGCTCAGGCTGAAAAATTACGATCACACCGATCACAAGGACATTGGCCAGATTTCGGAATATCCACAGGATCGTATTCATCTTAAATATATAGGCTACAAGGATAAATGCAAGGACTACCAGAATACCTTTCAGGAGTGTATAAGCCCGTGTAAACTTGATCCAGGCCATAAACTGATATACAAAAAAGAATCAATCCAATTTCAATAATGTCTATCACGCCAATTCCAGGCAATGTGATCTTTCCGATATATCCGCCAAGAATCGCCAGAATATTCTGCATAGTCTCCTCCTTTCATCCTGATCCTTATTTATCTGTTTTTCTCAGCTTTCAGAGATCTTTCAGGGACTCTTCCAGCTGCTTTTCAAAATCTATCTTATCTACTTCTTTCGGAGTTTCGTTTACTTTACTTTCAAAAACATCTTTCGGCATCTGTGCCAGTATTTCAGTTCTTTCTTCAGGAAGCGATTCTTTTTATTCTGAGCTGTTTTGTTTGTATGAAACAGCTGTATTATCTTTCTTTTTTCTTCACGTATCGGCTCTGCATTGATCTTCTTGATACTTCTCTCAGAAGTTGCAACTACTGCTTTCGGCACAGCCTTCACATAGTAGTAATATTCATCATCTTCATATTCCAGACGTTCTGTTCTGCTGTAGTCTCCTCCAAATACAAAAAACTCCAGCACAAAACCGATCAATACAGAAACTGCTGTGGAAATGATCATCGGTATCATGGATACTGTCACATCAAAGCAGAAATCTCCGGCAAGAATAACCAGAATATAACTTACGCCGCCAACAATAACAGCAATTCTCCATGCATAATCAAAGGATCGGGTTCTCAGAAGATTCACAAGAAGAACTACCACCACAAATGCGATCACTGTGATCCACATAGCCCAGTTCTGTATAAGTCCGTCAGACAGAAGCTTGATCTTCCCCGCAATCTCAGTATCCGGATCACTTAATGCTGCTGACTGTGCATGAACAAAACGGATAAAATAATAAATCACAACGCCGCATCCAGCCGGAAGGGAAGATAGTGCACTGCCTAACAGTCCTGCTCCAATAGGAAGAAGCGTCGGTACGCTGAATCCAAAAGAAAGAGGTGTCAGGATCATGGCCAGATTCTGTGAACTGCTGAATCTCAGAAAAAGAATCAGCATAAAAAGAATCAGAATCAGCATAAATCCGGCGGTTTCCACACCTACTGCATAGCAATGTCCGATCATCAGTGCAAATCCGACAAACATCATCACAGATACCGGAAGAATGGAGCATACCAGTGCCAGGATCAAAATCACAAAAATGTTATCCAGCTGCTTCATATATCCCATATTGCTGTTGATCCAGAGGAAATAAACAAATGCCAGCAGGAATTTCAAAACTGGCAGTATATATATTTCATATTGTCCGTAAAATTTCTTTATATTCTGTTTGATCTCGAGTAAAGCTGTCATTTCCTATTTCCTCCTGCATTTCTCCGGATAGGTGTCCTCATCTCTTCCCGTCCGTAGATTTTTTCCAGTCTGGTAAGATCCTGATAATATTCCCGGACACTCTTCTTCGCCCTGCTGTACTTCACAGAATACTGAATGTAGGTCAGTACTGAATACACGATAAGTATGATCAAATACCCGACTACAATATAAACTCCCACAGCCACCAGATCAATCTTATTCACATTATCCATAAGATATTCACTGAAATATGCTGCTACTCCGGCAAGTCCCAGCACATAGCCGATAGTCACCAGAAAAAAGTTTTTGATCAGTGCAAGTCCAATATAGTCGCTCCGGTAAAATCTGCTCACCGGAAGATACTTTCTGCCCTCGCCATGCTCATACATGGCCAACCGGTTCATGATCTTCACCTTTTCTTCATTTACCATAAATTACTCCTCATAAGCTTTCTTATCAGAAAAATTCCTGATATATATAACCCGGTTTTATTTTTTTATGCATCAAACCGCTTTCACTGCAATCAAATTTATTGTAGCATAGATCACTACCTATGAAAAGCATTTTTTGGCTCTTTCACTGCCTTCCCGCGCACACTGTGAGGAAATAAACAGCCTGTGCACCGGCCTCTGTAAGACATATCGCCATAGCATCCATAGTACTCCCTGTGGTGTATACATCATCAACCACCAATATGGAAATATCATCCAATTTATGTGTAACTTCATATGCTTTTCGCAGATTATTCCTTCTCTGTAAAAGCATCCAGTTTCTTCTGGGATCTTGTATTTCGAATCTTGAGCACTAGACTGTCTGTCCATGGGATCCCGGTATAACAGCTCAGTCTCTCTGCCAGATATGCAGCCTGGTTAAAACCTCTCATACGTTTCTTTGCAGGATGCAGCGGTACCGGTACGATGAGCTGCGGTTTCCATCTCTCCAGATATCTCCTGCCGTACACGCTCATGGCTTTTGCATAAAAATCACCGTATTCCCGGCATCCATAATATTTAAATCTGACCAGTGACTGCCGCCAGATCTCTCCATAAGGAAAAATGCTTCTTCCCTCTGTGAAATAATGGCCGCCTTCCCTGCAGACCACACAGTACTCTTCTTCCATCTTCACCGGTTTTCCACATTTCATGCAGAGTGATCCGGAAAACGGCCTGATCTTCCCTGCACATTTCCCACAGAGAAGCTTGTTTCTGTCTTTCAGTACCTCATGACACAATGGGCACTTCTTCGGATAGATCATATCCAGTAAAAATCCCGCAATTTTTCTCAATTTTCTCAAGAAAGTCCTTTCTCCCCGATGGTGCCCTCCTGATTTTCTGTTTCATACATTTCCCGGATTCTCCGATCCAGGGAACTATATCTCTGCTGCTGTTTCTCATTGCGGATCATCTCTGCAAAAGTATTCTCACTACCTACCACTGTAACGCACTTCCGTGCTCTGGTAACAGCTGTATAGAGAAGATTCCGGTTCATCAACATCCTCGGGCCTGAGAGCAGCGGCAGGATCACTGCCGGATATTCAGATCCCTGAGATTTATGTATGGTAACAGCATAGGCAAGTTCCAGTTCCTCCAGCTGCTTGAAAGAGTATTCTGCACGACGACCATCCTCAAACTGTACAGTAGCTGTCTCCGCAAATTCATTGATTTCTTCCATAATACCGGTATCTCCGTTGAAAACGCCTACACCTTTATCAACCGGTATCTTATATCTTCCAAGGATCTCCCACTCAAGCTGGTAGTTATTTTTTACCTGCATGACCTTATCGCCCTCGCGGAAAAGTCTCTGGCCGATCTCTTTTCTTTTTCTTATCATCCGGTGGATTGAGATATCTCTGCAGGATCTGGTTCAGACGTTCCACTCCCAGAAGTCCCTTTCGCATTGGTGTCAGAACCTGGATCTCATATGGCTTCGCATCTACATAACGGGGTAGTTTCTCCTGGATCAGCGCGATCACTACACGAATAATAATATCTGCGTCATATCTCTTCAGGAAAAAGAAATCCCGGCTCTTATTGTTGATCGTCACCTGCTCACCGTGATTGATCTTATGTGCATTCACAACGATATCGCTCTCGGAAGCCTGGCGGAAGATCTTCTTCAGTTCCACCACAGAAAAACATCTGCTCCTGATGATATCACGAAGTACATTTCCCGGTCCCACACTCGGAAGCTGATTCTCATCGCCTACCAGGATCAGCCTGGTTCCTGCTGTCACTGCAAGAAGAAGAGAATGCATCAGTGCAATATCCACCATAGACATCTCGTCAATAATGATCACATCTGCTTCCAGCGGATTTTCTGAATTCCTGTCAAAATGAACTGTACGACCTTCCTGTTCGCCTTCCGGCATTCCATTTAATTCCAGAAGACGGTGGATCGTCTGGGCTTCGTAGCCTGTAGCTTCTGTCATTCTCTTGGCTGCACGGCCGGTAGGTGCCGCAAGACGAAGTTCTGCACCTTCTTCCTCAAAATAGCGGATAATAGCATTGATCGTTGTTGTCTTACCAGTTCCAGGACCTCCTGTAAGAATAAACAGCCCATGCCGGGCAGCTGCCATAATCGCCTGTTTCTGCATTTCATCCAGCTCGGTATCTGTTTCCTTCTCAATCCTGGCGATCCGCTTCGCCATCATCTGTTCATCTTCCGGGCAGAGAATATTCAGTTCGCACAACATTCTCGCTGTATTCAACTCCAGATAATAGAATCTTGCAGGATAGACAACAGCACCTTCTTCTGTCTCTTTCACGATCAGTTTCCGGTCTACCACCATATCCATAAGATGCTTCTCCATGTAGGAAGGATCTACCCCAAGAAGCTGTGATGCCCTGAAAAAAAGTTCCTCTTTTGGAAGATAAGTATGGCCTTCCCCTGAAGCCTGTAAGAGAGTATACAACATACCACTTCGTATCCTGTAATCTGAATCTGTATGGATTCCTATCCTGGATGCGATCTCATCTGCGATCTTAAATCCAACTCCGCTTATATCCTCAGCCAGCCGGTAAGGATTCTCCTGAAGAACGCTGTATACAGTCTGTCCGTATTTCTGGTAGATCCTGGCCCCCAGATTCAGGGATATTCCATACTTCTGCAGAAAGATCATAGCCCGGCGCATATCTGCCTTTTCTGTCATCTGCTCTGCGATTTCCATCGCTTTCTTCTCGCTGATTCCTTTGATCTCAGCCAGACGTTCCGGTTCTTCCTCCACAATCCTCATCGTATCATCTCCGAATCTGCGCACAATCCTTGCAGCAAGTGCTGCGCCGATTCCTTTAATCGCTCCGGAACCAAGATATCGCTCCATGGCAAGGGCATCCTCCGGCATTTTCTCTGTATAGGAGGAAATCTGAAACTGCCTGCCATAAACCGGATGTGTTGTATAGTTTCCCACAGCTTCTATGGCTGCCCCCTGGGTAAGAGCCGGAAAAGTTCCCACGCAGGTCAGTTCCGAATCATCCTCTGTTCCTTTCATTACCATGACTGTATATCCATTGTCTTCATTTCGAAAGATCACATGATCTATATATCCTGTAACTGTTTCACTCATCTTCTTCTCCATCTGTCATATATGATAAGAGCATAAACTCGGCTTCAATTTCGCTCTGCTGTATTCTCATAAGCGCAACTACTTACAACTTACAGCATTTTCATACATTACCGCATCTGGCTCAGCTGCTCAGAACATAAATTGCTGTCATCAGATAATAATGCAAAAGGCACTGCATCTGCAGCGCCTTCTCTTATATGAACTCTCTCCGTGAACATTTCGCTCTGCCATGTGTTCATAAATGCAATCACTTCTCTTATCTCTTGTAAAATACCACTTGTAAAACGGATAATAATGCCGACATTACATCCTGGACATAATCTCCGCATATTTACCTGTTCCGGCTGCTACCACCAGCATAGCATCCTGAACAGTCAGTGTACTTACACCAGTCTTCTGTTCGATCAGTGCATCCATTCCATGAAGCATAGCTCCGCCGCCTGTAAGTACAATTCCTCTGTCCATGATATCTGCTGCCAGTTCCGGTGGTGTCTTCTCGAGAACGCCATGGACTGCCTCCACGATCTGTCCGGTACACTCACGAAGTGCAGTACGGATCTCTTCAGAAGTCAATGTGACAACCTTTGGAAGTCCTGTAATGATATTCCTTCCCTTTACTTCCATAGTCCGAAGATCAGCTTCTTCACTTGCTGTTCCAATCTCGATCTTGATCTTCTCCGCAGCATCTTCTCCAATAAAAAGGCTGTGCTTCTCTCTCACATAATTCATGATCGCATGATTGAAGTTATCGCCTGCGACCTTGATGGAAGCGGAAACTACTACCCCTCCCACAGATATTACCGCTACATCAGTAGTACCGGCCCCGATATCCACGATCAGATTGCCAAATGGCTTGCTGATATCCACACCTGCACCAATAGCTGCCGCAATAGGTTCTTCCACAAGGAATACCTCCTTGGCTCCTGACTGATAAGCCGCCTCTTCCATTGCCTTACGTTCTATCTCTGTAATTCCGCTTGGAACACTGATACTGACTCTCGGCTTACGGAACGCTCTTCGTCCCATAGCCTGTGAAATAAAATATTTCAGCATCTTCTCCATAACATTATAATCTACGATCACGCCTCTCCGGATCGGCCAGATCACTTCCATATTGGAAGTAAGATGGCTGGCCATCTGTCTTGCTTCCTCTCCGATTGCCCTGATCTTCTCTGTATCTTTATCATAAACAACCACAGAAGGCTCTCTCAAAACGATTCCTTTACCTGTGGAAAACACCAGACTGTTTCTGGTTCCCAGATCGATTCCGATATCTTTTGCCGGCATAAATCCTCCCGCCTGCGCCAGCAGACTCTGTCTGCGGTACGCACTTTCTGACTTGTTCTGTTTTATAGTAAAGCGGATATTTCTCTTCGCTCTGCTACATACTCAATTTATCTTCTAAAGTTCTCGCACTTCATTATATACAAAACAGCACAAATTGAAAAGGACTTTTCCCGGTTATTTCTTTGATCTTTCCGATTCTATTCCTTTCTATTCCTGATTCAGATATTTCTTAACATACCTGCCGGTATAGGAAACCGGGCTGGCAGCAACCTCTTCTGGCGTACCTTTGGCGATCACGGTTCCTCCTCTGTCACCGCCCTCAGGGCCAATATCAATGATATAATCAGCTGTCTTGATCACATCCAGATTGTGTTCAATAACTACAACGGTATTGCCGCCTTCTGACAGGCGGCGCAGGATCTCGATCAACTTATGCACATCTGCGAAGTGTAAACCTGTTGTAGGCTCATCCAGAATATAGATTGTCTTCCCTGTGCTGCGCTTGCTCAGTTCCGCAGCAAGCTTGATACGCTGAGCTTCTCCTCCAGAAAGCGTGGTGGACGGCTGTCCCAGACGGATATAGGAAAGTCCTACATCATATAAGGTCTCGATTTTTCTCCGGATGGACGGAACATTCTCAAAAAAAGTCAGTGCCTCTTCCACAGTCATGTTCAGAACATCATAAATACTCTTGTCCTTATATTTCACCTCAAGGGTCTCTCTGTTATAGCGTTTGCCTTTACATACCTCACATGGCACATAGACATCCGGAAGGAAGTGCATCTCGATCTTGATGATTCCATCTCCGCTGCAGGCCTCACATCTTCCGCCCTTCACATTGAAACTGAAACGTCCCTTCTTATATCCCTTCGCCTTTGCATCTGCCGTCGCTGCAAAAAGATCACGTATCTGGTCAAATACTCCTGTATAAGTAGCAGGGTTGGAACGAGGAGTTCTTCCAATCGGAGACTGGTCAATATTGATCACCTTGTCCAGCTGGTCAATTCCCAGGATATCATCATGTTTACCAGGAATCACTCTTGCTCTGTTCAGATCTCTCGCAAGTCTCTTATACAGAATTTCGTTAACCAGGGAACTCTTACCGGAACCGGAAACACCTGTGATACAGGTCATCACTCCCAGCGGAATATCCACATCAATATGCTTCAGATTATTCTCTGCGGCTCCTTTGATGTTCAGAAAACCAGTCGGCTCTTACGCACTTCCGGTACCGGGATTCTCAGACGTCCGCTTAAGTACGCACCTGTCACAGAGTTCTCGTTCTTCATCAGATCCTCTGCCGTACCCATGGCAACCAGCTGTCCGCCATGCTCTCCTGCTCCCGGGCCGATATCAATCACGCAATCTGCTGCGCGCATAGTGTCCTCATCATGCTCTACTACGATCAGGCTGTTGCCAAGGTCTCGAAGACGCATCAGTGCACCAAGCAGCTTGTCATTGTCCCTCTGATGAAGTCCGATACTCGGCTCATCCAGGATATATGCAACACCAACAAGACCTGAACCGATCTGTGTTGCAAGACGGATTCTCTGGGCCTCTCCACCGGAAAGCGTTCCTGTAGCTCTTCCAAGAGAAAGATATTCCAGACCGACCTCTGAAAGAAATCCCACTCTTGCACGGATTTCCCTGAGGATCTGCCTGCCGATCAGCTCCTGATGTTCTGTAAGCTTCATCTCTTTTAAAAATTCTGCCAGCTTCTCTACCGGCATATTGGTTACTTCATAGATATTCTTATCTGCCACAGTGACAGCCAGAGACTCCTTCTTCAGTCGCTGTCCCTTACATGTATTACATGGAGTGATACGCATAAAACTCTCATACTCCTGCTTCATACTCTCCGAGCCAGTCTCACGGTATCTCTGCTCCACATTTCGTATCAGACCGGGAAAGGCCACATCATAAACACCCTCTCCACGCTGTCCTTTATAATAAACTTTCACAGAATGACCGCCTGTGCCATTGACCAGAATATCCTGTATCTTCTTAGGATATTCGCAGAACGGCGTATCCAGTGAAAAGTCATATTCTCTCGCAAGCGCATCCAGGATCGCTCTGGAAAAACTTCCCGGGGTAGTACAGGACTGCCATCCAAGAACAGCAATCGCACCCTCGTTAATACTCAGCTTCTTATCCGGGATCATCAGGTCAATGTCAAATTCCATCTTATAGCCAAGTCCCAGACACTGCGGGCAGGCTCCAAACGGATTGTTAAAGGAAAAACTGCGGGGCTCGATCTCATCAATACTGATACCGCAGTCAGGACAGGAAAAGCTCTGGCTGAAATTCAAAAGTTTCCCGTCCATGGTATCCACAACAAGGAGTCCGTCAGCCAGCTCCAGCACTGTCTCAACAGAATCAGAAAGTCTCTTCTCGATTCCCGGCTTCACGATCAGTCTGTCCACAACGATCTCAATATTATGCTTGATATTCTTATCCAGCTTGATCTCCTCAGAAAGCTCATAGAGGCTTCCATCAATCTGTACCCGGACATAGCCGCTCCTTCTGGCCTGATCCAGAAGCCTGGCATGAGTTCCCTTACGTCCACGGACTACAGGCGCAAGAAGCTGGATCTTCTGGCGTTCCGGAAGTGTCATGATCTGATCAACCATCTGATCTACGGTCTGCTTACGGATCTCACGGCCACACTTCGGGCAATGGGGAATACCCACACGGGCGTACAAAAGCCGGAAATAGTCATAAATCTCTGTTACTGTTCCCACTGTAGAACGTGGATTCCGGTTGGTTGACTTCTGATCAATGGAAATTGCAGGCGGAAGTCCTTCAATACTCTCCACATCCGGCTTCTCCATCTGTCCAAGGAACTGCCTTGCATAGGAAGAAAGAGACTCCATATACCGTCTCTGTCCTTCTGCATAAATGGTATCAAAAGCCAGGGAAGACTTACCGGAGCCACTAAGTCCGGTAAGAACTACAAACTGGTCTCTGGGAATATCCACACTGAGATTCTTCAGGTTATTCTCATTGGCTCCCCTTATTCTGATAAAATGTTTCTTATCTTTTATCTCTGCTGACATTCGTGCCTCCTAATCTGTATCTTCATATTCAAACGGATATTCTTAATCTGATCCACCGCATAAATCTTTATAAAACGGATATTTGCATTCCGTTCTGCAGTTCGGTTACATCTTTTTTACAGTATACAATCAGAACATTCGTTCGTCAAGTTGAAACTTTCGACAATTCATGTTACTGTCCACTCAGGCAAATCAGTCATTCACATTGAACCTCACAGCAGAAAATCTGCCATTACCCCATTACTCACATGAATTCCTTTTCTTGTAAGATATATCCTGCTCTCTTTTTTCTCCAGCATTCCGATAGACAGATGTTTTTTCAGCACATCCCCGTAAATACTTTCCATTTTTTTGTCCCGAAATATTCCTCAAATACATCCATTGACACGCCTTCCGTCATACGCAGCCCCAGGAACATGAACTCAGCCATCTCATCTGTCTCGCTAAGACGCTCCATATCACAGCGGATCTTCTCAGGCTGTCTGCTGTTTTTAATATATTCTTCCATATTATCTGTATTGGAAAAACGTATATGATCTATAAGTGAAGAAGCCCCAAGGCCCAGGCCCAGATAGTCTGTTCTCTGCCAATAGCCCTTATTATGCCGGCACTCCAAACCTTTTTTTGCATAATTGGAAATCTCATACTGATGAAATCCGTACTCCCCGAGGATCGCTGCCGTATCCTCATACATCCGGTATTCTGTATCCTCATCCGGAAGCTTCAGATCCCGTTCCCGGAAAGGCGTTCCCTCCTCCACGATCAGGCTGTATGCAGAAATATGCTCCGGCCCAAGAGCTGCCACTGTGCAGAGATTTTTTTTCCAGTCTTCATATGTCTGATCCGGGATCGCGCTCATCAGGTCAATATTGATATTTGAAAAACCAGCCTCCCTTGCCAGGGAAAAACTCTCCAGAAACTCTTCCCATGTATGGATCCGTCCTAGGATCTTTAGTTCCCGGTTCTGCGGTGACTGCAGACCCAGACTAAGCCGGTTAACTCCATGTTCCAGATAGTCTTCCAGCTTCTCTTTATACAAAGTCCCCGGATTTGCTTCGATAGTGATCTCAGCATCCGGGGCCATAAAAAACTTATTTCTGATCTGATCCAGAACCGCCCCGATCAGGGCAGGGTCCGGCACGGAAGGCGTTCCTCCGCCAATAAAAACTGTAGTGATCTCTCTGTCCGGAAAATCCGGGACAGACGCCACTTCCCGCTGAAGGGCCTGGAAATATTCTGCCTGGCGTTCTTTTCCCGCAGGACCTGAGAGAAAATCACAGTAATCACATTTTTTCACGCAGAAAGGGACATGAATATAGAGTTCCAGAGGCTTTTTTGCCTTATTCTCCATCATAGTCTCCTTCCCCTGTATCATCATAGCTGCTGTCGTCACCGTTTTCATCGGAATATCCGGAATCGCCGCTATTATCCGATCCATCGCCGCCGTCAGAACCATATGTACTATCTCCGTCGGATGTATCTGCACCTGATGTATCCGATTCGGAATCACCGGTGCTTCCGTCCGAAGCCGCTGCTGCCGGAGTCGGTGTCACTGCTACCGACCCCAGTGCTGCCCCTCTGTTTTCTGCCAGGTATTCATTCACCATAGTCAAATTTCCATTGGAAGTTACTGCATCCGGATCCACAGTTTTCGGATCCGGTGTTGCTGTAGGTTCCGGAGCTGTACTGATCTTGATCACACTGTCAGCTGCATCTGTTTTTTTCTGGAACCGCATCCGGTAAGCAGAACGGCTGACATAGCCATAACTCCTGCCACCAGAAACAATTTATTTACATTTTTTTCAAAAAGTCATCTCCTATTTATCGTCCAGCTTCAGCACACTCATAAAGGCCTTCTGCGGGATTTCCACGTTACCTACCTGACGCATACGCTTCTTACCTTCCTTCTGTTTCTCAAGAAGTTTCTTCTTACGGGAAATATCGCCGCCGTAACATTTGGCAAGAACGTCTTTACGCATGGCACGTACTGTCTCTCTGGCAATAACCTTGCTTCCGATTGCTGCCTGGATCGGAATCTCAAAAAGCTGCCTCGGGATCTCATCTTTCAGCTTCTCGCACATCTTTCTGCCGCGCTCATAAGCTGTATCTGCATGTACGATAAAGGAAGTGCATCCACT
>ENA-OUNH01000166-OUNH01000166.1-human-gut-metagenome-genome-assembly--contig:-NODE-166-length-24336-cov-5.291875_pt1 | contig 24336 bp, 26 predicted proteins | sample MGYA00242806_ERZ504814 | MGnify/ENA primary metagenome ERZ504814 (study PRJEB26092, sample SAMD00036389) | human gut metagenome | host: Homo sapiens | study: EMG produced TPA metagenomics assembly of...
TCTTGGCTGCATCCAGTATGATCCGGTATCCACAACCTTTATAATTGCTAAATGGATTGTTTTGTCTCGTTATCAATTTTTAAGCCAAATTTCTTCTGTGCATATTGTGACTTAATACTTTGTATTTCCAGTGGAATCTTCTCTCCTGTACTTAAGCATACCAAATGTGCTGATAATTTTTGTACATTTACATTTGGCACAGATAATCCTCGTAAGAATACATATCCTTCGATCACACATTGCTCTTTCTGCCATGCCACATCATAAATCAATTGAGTAAGTCTCCACTGATCTAATGCCTCTGTCATATCTGCCTTATCACCAGTTACGATCGCTTTCGGGAATTTTCCAATATATTTGTTGCCCTTTTTCACGATCTTTAAATTCTTATAATTATCAACTTCATATTGACGCAGTTTTACTAATCGTTTTTCATCCAGATTCATCAAAGCCACATATTTTTCACGATATAAAACTGGTAACTTATCGATCGTTTCTAAAGGAATTGTTTCTTCTATATAATCTTTAATGATCTTCATCATCTCGAGTGTTCTGTTATCTGAAAGATAAATACAGTTGTTCACATAGATCATCAGATCAATATATAACCATTTATAATATTTTGCATCCCATAATTCTTGTTCTTTGACATTCTCCTCAAAGAATTTATCTACCATACGTAAAACAGTAATACGATCTCTCATATTCGTAAAGTCATCTGCTCTCTGCGTAATAGACTTATTAGCTCCATCACGAATTCTCCAACGATAACAGACATCCTGCACCATTGTCACATTATTAGCAAGATAATGCATAGGAATCGTTACTGGAATATCTTCATAGAGAATTCTCTCTGGAAATTCAAAATGATTACGATCCCAAAACTCTTTCAAAATTAATTTATTCCATGAGGTTGTATCATAAATCAGATCCGTATTGTCTGTAATATGTGTTTTATCAATATATTTTCTAAATGCAATTTCATGCAGATTCGATACATGGTCTTTCTTTGAGTTAAATCTCGCAACACTTCCAACTACCATCTCGCTATGATTTTTCTCTGCTGCAAGATACATTTTCTCGTATGCATCATCTGGGACAATATCATCTGAATCAAGAAAAATAATGTATTTTCCTTTTGCATACTTCACTCCTGTATTTCTCGCATTTCCAAGTCCACCATTTACCTGTCTTACATACTCAAAATGATCATATCGACTAGCAAATTTCTTGGCAATGTCTGTACTTCCATCTAAAGAACCATCATCAACCATGATGACCTGCAGATCCTCTAATGTCTGATCTACAACTGATTGCAGACATTCTTCCAAATATTCTTCTACGTTATAAATTGGTATGATAACACTTACTTTTATCTCTCTCATCACTTACTCCTATCTCTCTGGGAATTTCAATTCAATATCTCCTGGGATATTATAATACATCTTATAACGCCATACCCATGCTGGATTATATACATCTAAACCATAACAGTATGTATCTCCAAGCGGTATTTCCTTTAATTCAATCTTCTTCTCTCCTTGTTTTATCTGTGTTTGTATATATTGAAGTCTGTCATTCACTTGTCCATGAACAAAATAATATACACCAATATTTCCGATCATCACAAAGAAAATACACATCATGATCCCTGTGTTTAAATATCCTTTGCTTATCTTTAAAAATCCACTTCGTATACTATACGATAACAATACTCCAAGATATAAAACGAAAAAGATATATGTTACATAAAAACAACGAATTGCAATCGGACTTGCAACGATCAATGGTCCCATTAAAATCAGTTGTGACCATAAAATGATCTGAACGATCACCTTATCCTTAAAATCTGTAATAAACCATGCACTAAAAGCTGCCAATGCTAAACAATACGTCGTTACTATTACAGCCTGCGCTGCATTGCCCCATGCCAAATAATCTTTCCATATACCAAGATTCATAAAATTAAATATATAAAATGCTAAAAAAACACTGAACAGAAGCAAGAACAATCCTTGTCCTTTCTTCTTTCTCTTTTGAATCAATATCAAAATCAATCCACATGTCACTATATTTAATAAATGATTCGGCATGATCCAATAATTAATGATCGTGTCTGCGTATACCTTTAATGCAGAGGCAAACCATTCAAAGCTTAATTCAAACGCTGCGATCTCTTTTCCTGTTCCCTGTGATGTATGTGCCGCAGCCATACGATATGCGCTATTCGAGAACATCCAAAATGCACCAATACCAACCATGATCAAATGAAGTAACATTCCTTTATGCAGCTTCTTATATTGTACACCATAAATAATTAAAAAAGCGATACTTAGTACAATTAGATATACCGTTGAATTTTCAAGAACCAAGCTTCCAAGAAATGCATTGATCATTGAAATCCCTGTTTTCAACTTCGACACTTTCTTTTCTTTGAAAATAGATATATGATATAGCAAAAATCCAAGAATCATCGTTGCACTAACACAGAAATTTGAAAATCCTGATACCCATCCATACGTCTGACTCATTAAGCTTGTTGGAATATTGACTACAAAAAAACACAAATTAAAAATGATAATATCTTATATTCTGTCAATTGATATATCAAGTATAACATTGCAGTCATTATCCCAGAAATAGCCATACTTCTCAATACGATCGGCAATCTTGTTAAAACAATGACCAAAATATCTCCAAAGTAACGTCCATTATATCCTTCAAACCACGTTTTTAATCTCATGATCCCTACTTCACTTCCCCATCGCCAATCATCCAGTGCTTCCGGCACCCATAACTGCCAAATGGAAATAATACAAAAATATGATCAATATCCAAAATATTGATGATTTCTTTTCTTTTTCAATGTACTGTTACTCCTTCTTTTGTTACTAATCTTTTGACCCAATCTATAAACTTCTCATATCGAATTAATTTCTTAAACCATTCTAATACAATCGATGTCACCAATGAAATTGCCATAAGTACTATATAATCTAACCATGCATAATAAAATGAATATGTAAATTTATGAAAAAATACATCTCTGTAAAATGAATGAATCAAGAAAATATTCATAGAATGTTTTCCAAGGAAGCCTAATCCTTTTACGATCCATTTTACCATTTAATATATAAATATAATGAAAGCAACGATCACATACATTGCTGCAAAACCATCCCAAAAATCTAGATATTTCCATCCAATCCATGCATTTTGTCGGCATTTTATGATAACTGCCAAACCTATCAATGATACTATCAGAGACAACAGTTTTCCTACCACATTCTGTTCCATAAATTTCTCTTTTATTCTAGCAAGCAAGTCATGTTGTGCAAAATACATTCCCAGTGTGTATGCTAATAGATATCGGAACAAATCTGTTGATTGTCCAAATCCGCAAGCTCTTGGAACGATAATAGATGCAACAACCACGATCCATTGATATTTTTCCATAATTGAATGTACAAATGGAAAGATCATGATCAAAACGATTGCAAGACTCATATACCACCATGTCAGACAAAATAACGGTGTTCCAAGTAATTTTGCTAATCCTAATGCATCAATGATCATATAGACCACACTACGAAAATCATGTCCATAAACTTCTATAAAGCGTCCAGTTGGAATCGCAAGAATCTCTGTCACAACAAAAATGATCAAAAATCCTGTCATTAATGTGACCATCCGTTTCTTTATATAATTACTCATCGTTGTTTTCTTTTTCTGACTCTCATAAGAAACCCACATTCCGTATCCAGTCATAAAAACAAACATGGCTACGCATATCTTTGAAAAACTAGCAAGATATTGTATCGTATGAGAAGAAAATGGTGCAAACGAAATTGGGTAATACCCCCATCCCTTCGTCGTCGCAAGTTTCTCATACGGAACCGTAGCCCAACGCTGTGCATTCAAAAAGCAATGATGAAACAACAGGATAATGATCGCAATCCCTTTCATCTGCATTGTATGTTCCTTTGTAAACTTCATTCAATCTTACTCCTCTTAATTTTACTGACCTGTATTATATCACAACGTAATACTTTTGTAAAAACTTTTACTTTATATACACCGCAAAAGCTTGTATTTTTTTGCCAACCGGTCTATAATTATCCTGTTTGAGCTAATTTACAAATAAACAAAAAGGGGATGTGATCAATGAAAGTTCAACGCAAATATTTACAACTGGCATGCCTGAATCTGTTTCTTGTCATGTCTGTTATCTTATGTCCTCACCAGACATATGCCAAAGGTAAAAAATTTAAAATCTATTTTACCAATGCAGAAAAATCTATCAAGTTACCTTTAAAATCCAGCCAGCCACTATCTGTTCGATACTCTAAGAAGAAAAAAGCTTCCTACAAAATCAAATGGGAATCTTCTAATCCTAGAGTTGTAAAAGTATCAAAAAAGGTATCCTGACACCAAAGAAACCGGTAAGTCAGTGATCCGTCATGTGGTCAGAACAAAATCTGGTAAGGTCATTGCAAAAAATCTATTAAAGTAAAAGTAACACCTGAAATTGCCATCAAAGCAATTTCCTGTGAAGAAGATGCTGCTTCTGAAACACTGATCAAATATCCGAACAAATATCGTTGGAATGTTTCTCTCAAGCCTGCGAATGCATCTCTTGCTTCCGTTACTTTTCAAAGCAGTGATAAATCCATTGCCACGATCAGTAAATCTGGTGTTATCACACCTTTAAAAGAAGGCAACATAACAATGACTGCAAAATATAAAAAAGTTATCTTGAAACGACGTTTTCATGTAACGATTCCATTAAAGAAATTAACAACAAGGCATCAAAAGATTAGTATGCCTTACGGAACTTCCAGGACTTTATCTGTGAATTTCAAACCATGGAATGCATCTGACAAAAAACTTACCTGGAGCACAAACAATGATACCGTTGCCGTTGTCGATGAGAATGGTCATGTAACTACCCGTGGAGTTGGTGTTGCTGTGATCACTGCAACTTCTATAAAAAATCCAAGCAGAAAGTGCAATATCACGATCACTGTCACTGCTGAAAATGGTTTATTATCTACTGAAGATTTGGATGATTTTGACTTAAAAGATGGGGACCGTCTGATGATCATTGCCCATCCAGATGATGACCTCTTATGGGGTGGTGGAAATATGATTCAGGAAATTAAAGAATTAAAAGAAACTGGAAATAACTATTTTGTTGTTTGCCTAACCAATGGCTCTTATGATAGTCGAGCTAGGGATTTTGACTCTGCGATGAATGATATCGGGGCAAAACATGTGATTCTCCGCTATCCTGACCTCTATCGCAGACATCAGGTTGCATGGAATCCTTATACTAACTATATCACACAGGATATCCGGCGTGTCATGAATTATCGTAACTGGAGCAAGATCGTAACACACAATCCTGATGGCGAATACGGACATCAGCATCATAAAAAACAGATGAATTAGTCACTGCTGTAAGTCATGAAAATGCTGAGCATTACGATAAATTATATTACTTTGAAAAATTCTACACACAGGATGCTATTCCAGAAGGTCTTGCAAAACTCCCTTCTGATGTTGCTCAGAAGAAGCATGCTCTGATCTTTAAAAACTATTTTGACCGTGGTGCGATTCGAATGTATGAATATTTTAATGATTATGAAAATTGGGTAAAAGCTACGGATTGGCAATAATACAATATGGTATAAAAAATGCAGCTGTATTTCAAATTATACACCTGCATTTTTCTTTCTAAATTTTTATTGATATACACGAAATACCAGATCTGCTTTCCCAATCTTCTTGTTACTCCTATACATACATCCATTTGGGTATGCATCATAATTTCCAGTCCAGTATACCGGAAGTTTGTATTTTTGATCTTTTTTCTGATTTACAATCTCTATTGCATATGTCCCAGAATTCTTAACTTTGTTTAACTTCCACTCATATTGATTTTGCGCATAAGATAATTGATCTTGTCGTGCGCTTTCCATTACTTTTCCTGTTTCATCAAGCAGACGCACAGTAAAATCATTCTCATTATTTAATAAATTGAATGTAATATTCTGAAACCTGATTTTTGTAAGAAAACTTTGTTTTATTGCTTCATTCTTCTTCAATGACAGATTCAACGTCTGACTTTGTGCAAACTGACTAGCTGCATAAGATTGATCTAACGCCTCTGGATTTTGTTTTAAATAATTATGCATTGGCTGCAAACATACAATCAATCCGATTCCGACCAAACATAACATAACATTCCCCATTGAAATCTTTTGTTTTTGTTCTTTCTTTTCTTCTTCACAAAGATTTTCAATTCCTGTTACCATCATAAACATCATTACACCCATAAAGCATATGCTATACTTTGGATTTGCTTCCCAGAATACATGGAAGATCATTCCTCCAAGTAATGTAAGCATCACAACATAATTCCATGGGTTTCTTTTTCTGAGCATTCCAATCGCTGCCACTAATGCAAAGCACCAGACCGCCATCCGCACCAGATAGCTGTACATTAAGATCCATCCATTGTGCTTTCCATTTAAGAACTCGTTTGCTGTTCCATAATCTGTTGAAACATAAGACATTTTTGTAAAATCATCATCTCCTGTCAGCCAGACTTCTCTTAACTTCACTCCAGATAACTGTATAGTTCCCTTTATCCCAAGCTCTTTATAATTATGAATTGTTTTTCAATTGTCTTTTCTTTTTTTTGTTTTTGCGTTGAAAGTTGTGAAGTAAACCACACATCACCACTATCATATCGCCCAACTCCATGAGAAGACATCATTAACCAATGTGTTGCTGGAAATTCTTGTGTGTTTTGTTTTGGTATCATATTCTGAAATTTGTACTGATATCCAAAAACAGAAGCTGCAATTCCTGCTACCATTCCAAGAATCAGACACATATGTCTTACTTTAAACTTATACTGCTTCCAAAAGATAAACAACGTGATCCCCACTGCAATACAGAGAATCAAATTGGTGATCCTGATCTTAATTCCTATATAAATTACAATTCCTAAAAAAGCACTGTACAAAATGCCCTTCCAATTGTCTTTTTCTTTATGTATTAGCACAAACAACAACAGCAACACCATGATCATACCAAATGATATCGTGTGTGTATAATAATAAGCAATCCAGAAATACGTCCACGGATTCAGTAAAAACAACAACATCCATATGTTAGCCAGTTTTATATTTTTAACTATGCGTATTGCAATATATCCACATAAAATTCCAATATCAATTACTAATAAATTCAAAAAATTTCCCGCAAGAACCAGACTTCCGACAGAAATACCGCAAGACACCAACAATTTATAATAGCAATATAAGATTAGTAAATATCCATAATTATTCGGATAATGTGCAAAATACCCACCAAAACGCTGTAACGAAATCATAGGATTTTGAATCATTCGGATTGCTTCATCATGCAAATATAACAAATCATTCACTGGCTGTATCTTAAATACATAGATTGTCATCAATTGCAATGCAAAAATCATCACAAAGATGATAAAAAATAACGATTTTTTTGCAAAAACAGCTTCTAATTTCTTTCTGTATCTTACGATAAAACAAGCTATGATAAAAAATAACAACGTCCCCAGCCACCTAACCGGCTGAGAAACGTCATTCATCTTTTCTTGTGTATATTGAAATGGAAAACTTACGATCAAATATGCTACGATCAAAATAAACAATCTGATCGAATATTTGTATATAAAATCTTTTATCTTCATCTCCATTCTCCTAGTCATTTAATACCTGTTCAATAATAAATTTAGGTCTGGCCTTTGTCTCCAAATATATTTTTCCAATATATTGTCCAACCATCCCAATCGCGATCAGCTGTAAACCACCTAAAAACCATATCGACATAACAAGACTGGTCCAGCCACTTACCGTGTTGTTTGTAAAATGCCGTACTAGACAATAAATGATTGCCAAAACACTAATTACACAAATTAAAATTCCAACATTAAAAATCATTTTGATTGGTTTTACACTCAACGATGTAATTCCTTCAAATGCAAAAGAAAGCATTTTCTTCAATGGGTATTTGCTTTCTCCTGCAAATCTCTCAGCTCTCTCATACGTGACAATATCACTCTGATAACCAACCATCGGCACCATCCCTCTAAGAAAGATATTAACTTCGTCAAATTCTAATAATCCTTTTAATGCCCGCTTACTCATCAGTCTGTAATCTGCGTGATTGTAAACAAGCTCTCCGCCCATTTTATTGATCAGTTTATAAAATGCTTCTGCCGTAAAACGTTTAAAAAATGTATCTGTATCTCTGGCACTTCGAACACCATATACAATATCGCATCCTTCATAATATTTTCGATCATCTGATCGACTGCATTAATATCATCCTGAAGGTCCGCATCCATTGATATTACAATATCTGCTTTCTCTGATGCCATTGTCAAACCAGCCAGCAATGCATTTTGATGCCCACGATTTCTGGATAATTTCACTCCTGAAAATATAGAATCCATTTTATGAAATTCATCAATCATATTCCACGTATGATCTTTGGATCCATCATCCACAAAAACAATTCTGCTTTCTTTCGCTATTTTACCATCATGGATCAGCATTTCACATTTTTCCTTTTAATCGTTTGGAGGTTTCAGCTAATACTTGTTCCTCATTATAGCAAGGCACTACAATGTATAATATATTCTTCTCTTTTCTTGATCTTTCCTGCATATTTAATTATCTTTCTCATTATCTATTTTGTTTGTGATCAACTGTAATTTAAATTCGAAATCTTGCCTATTTTTTGTACAATCGTACTTAAAATCAATCCAGAAAAGAATGCCTGCAACGCCGCAAGTGCTATAAATCCACTTACAATCAAAGTTGGGAAATTCGGTACCAGACCTGTATGAAGATATGTCATAAATACGGGTATAAATAATCCTGCCGCAATAATCATAAGCAAGAATGCCATACTTCCAAAAAACTGAAATGGTCTATAACCTTTAAACAGTTTTATGATCGTAAATAATACCTTCATACCATCTGTATAAGTATTTAATTTAGATTCGCTTCCATCTGGTCTATCTCGATATTCGATGATCACATTATCAACCAGCATATTTTTATCTACTGCATGAATGCTCATTTCAGTTTCGATTTCAAATCCCCTGGATAACACTGGAAATGTTTTAACAAACTGATAGCTAAAGGCTCTATATCCAGTCATAATATCCCGGATATTACTTTTAAAAAGATGATTAATTGCAGCTCTCACCATGCTATTTCCAAGATTATGAAAAGGTCTTTTATTTTCCTCAAAATAAGTAGATGATAATCTGTCCCCTACAACCATATCCACCTTGTATTCTAAAACTTTTTCTGCCATTTCTCGTCCAAATTGGGCAGGATATGTATCATCTCCATCAATCATGATATAACATTGCGCATCAATTTCTCGAAACATCCTTCGGATCACATTTCCTTTTCCCTGTTGATATTCATTTCTTACAATAGCTCCTGCTTCTTTTGCAATCTCTACTGTACGATCTGTGGAATTATTGTTATATACATAGATTGTTGCCTCTGGAAGCTCTTTCTTCCAATCCTCCACTACTTTTTAATTGTCTTTTCTTCATTGTAACACGGAATCAATACTGCAATTTTTTCCATTACGCATTCTCCTTTGTTAAAATTCATTATATTCTTTATATATTATTTCATTTACAAATGCAACATATAAAATCGTACTCGCTGTAATCGGAAGCATATATCGCATATCGCCATTTACAGGTGATGCCAGACATATAAGGAATGATGTCACTACTGGCAAAAATGCAATCCAATATCTGATCGTCTTTTTAAAAGAACATACCATGCCAAGCAATCCAATCAAAATCCATAAATATATCATCGGTTTTGTAAATAATGTCAATGGAGTTTTCTGATATATTGTATCTAAAACCCCATGATATATATCTCTGATATATTTTGTTTTTTCTGAATAATATATTTTATATTCTTTTTGATATATATTCATACTTTCTGGCTGTACATAATATCCATATGGATATCTTATTTCTGTCATATAACCCCAATATCCATATGTCCCATTTAACGTTGCCTGAATATAAGCCGTCGGATGCTTCTTAAGCATTTCAAACCATATGTTAAAATAATCTTTTAAATATTCGTCTTTCTGTTTGTAAGTATTCTTTACTGGGTCCGAAAGATCTGGATCATAATTCTTTCCGATCGTATCGTAATCTAATACTTTTCGAATCACTTTTTCCTCTTCCGTCGAAACATCATTTCCATAATATTTTACATATCTCGCTGTCTGTTGAAAAGGGATGGAGAGCATCTCCTGCTTTCCGCCAGGCTTCACACCTGCCATGGGAAGAATTGCTTTTTGGTAAACCTCCCAAAACGCCACCATTATTATAAATAAAACTATCAATTGTCTTCGATATTTTTTACACCTACAATACAAAACGGCATCGTAAAAATTAATATATAAAACCCGTTGTGTCTGACCAAACATAATAATAAAGAGACTATTAAAAACAAAATACTCTTAACTTTTGAATCAAATATCTTCTCTGGTTCTAATACTATATCAAATATAAATAACACAAATAAAACAAATATTGGATAAAATAATGTGTCTTTTACTGCTGTCCTTGCATATGCCGACCAGATAGGAAACAATCCATAAAATGCCAATCCTGTAAAGCGAATCCAATACTTTGTATTCTTCTTATGCATCCAATAAAAACATATTGCGAAAACACCACTTGTAAATAACAATGTAAATAACAGATACACTGCGATTCCTACATTTTGACATCCAATGTTTCTTCCAAATTTGACAAACATCCCTTCAAACAATGTCGTCAATACAGGATGATGATTCGTCAGATTTCCACTGAAAAACTGCTCATACTGTCGTATAATATCATAAGTTAAACAACCCGGAAAATACAAAATATAATTTGGAAGCCATAAAACGATCAGAATGCTCCAAGGAACTGCTATAGGATGATGATCAAATATTTTTTCTCCTATCCCACTGTTTGCTTGAGTCTTTAACCTTATAAAAGACTTCCCCGCTTTTGAATATAATACATTCATGATCATATGTACGATCATTGTAAGAATCATCGTCATGATCAATGCACTGATCATATGTTTTTTATCGCATATGATCAGTGACCAGTTATCTCTCTGATCATAACTTATAGATATAACCATGCATATTGAAAATAAAAATGATATAATCCATGAAATGATTCGATTATTCTGATGCATTGACTGCCTTTCCTCGTTTCTCTTCTTTTCTTTCCCTTAAATAATCCCATCAACTGATAAAATGCCAGGCCAAATACAAATGCCTTTAAATTGTAAGCGGCTGGAAAATATGCTTCTACTCCGCATGCGATAAATCCAATTTCTAAAAGCACCATAGCCCCAAAATATCCCTTTTTATAAAGTACCCATACAGCTATAAGCATAAAAGCACAAAAAAGTCCAAACACAATTGGCCCATATTCCAACAATGTTCTTACAATTCCTAATTCTGTTACGTATCCATCATTGGCCTGTGTATAAATTCCATATCCACAAACCTTTCCACCAATGTTACTTCCAAACAGAGGAATTCCAGCTCCAAGAAAACAGTTCCGTGCAACTGTCAATCGTCCTGTGATCAATTGATCTAATCTCATAAATGTTGGATCTGTCAATTGAGAATAAAGTCCATAATATATAGATAAGAAAATCCCTACAAGATTTCCGATCTCTAATAAAATCAGTGAAATCTTAAATTCATAAATTTTTCTTGCATATCTTAAAATAAAATAGGCAATGATCGCTGCTGATCCACAATAAAATGCTGTTCTTGATTTTGATAGTTGATAAAACTCATAGTTGAAATAGAACATGATCGCAAATGCCCACCATTTCATTTTCTTATAATAAGCATATAAAAAACTAACAATCAAAATCATGATCATAAGATGAATCGTGTTCGCATGCCATGTGCAAAACTTATATCGTACTTCTATCATTCCTCGCCCATAATCTTTTACTGTTGTTAATTTATCTGGTGCATTCATAAAGAACCATGTAAAACCATAGCTTAACCCAACAAATCCACATGCAAATACTGCTTTCATCACTTTCTTAAGATCTACGTCTTTCATCGCCAGAATGATCAGATAATTTGCGGGGTAATCAATTCCTCCAGAGCTTTTCCAACATAAATACATCAAAACAGCTCCTGCTGCTCCAATAATCACTTCTTTCCATTGATATTTTGTTAATATTATTTTGACCACAAAACAGATTAATCCAATATAAAATAGTCTTTGCACTGGAATTTGTCTTGTCGGATCTTTCTCTACATACCAATAGTAAGCTATATAAAAAAGTAGTATGTAATATAGAGTATTGTTCCTAATAAAAAGAACAACTCTCCGACCCATTGTCTTTTATTTTCAATCTTCATCTCTATTGCTCCTGTTTATTTTTCAAAAAAGCCATCGTATATTCTACGACAGCTTTTGTCTAATGCTATGATAATGAAATAATTAATCTTCTGTTCTATATCCATCCGGATTCATAGACTGCCATTTCCAGGAATCTGCACACATTTCTTTGATTCCTTTTTCTGCAGCCCATCCTAATTCTTCTTTTGCTTTTGTCGCATCACAATAGCATGTTGCAATGTCTCCAGCTCTTCGTGGTTTGATCTCGTATGGAAGTGTCTTTCCACAAGCCTCTTCATATGCATGTAAGACATCTAATACACTATATCCAATTCCTGTTCCAAGGTTGTAGATACGTACTTCTGGTTTTTCTTCAAATTTCTTTAATGCCTTCACATGTCCTTTGGCAAGGTCTACAACATGGATATAATCACGGACACCTGTTCCGTCTGGTGTGTCATAATCATCACCAAAGACTCCTAATTTCTCAAGTTTACCAACTGCTACCTGTGCAATATATGGTACTAAGTTATTTGGAATTCCCTTTGGATCTTCTCCGATCAGTCCACTTTCATGTGCTCCGATAGGGTTAAAGTAACGAAGTAATACGACATTCCATTCTGGATCTGCGACATGGAAATCTGTTAAGATCTGCTCTAACATTCCCTTTGTCTGTCCATATGGGTTTGTGATCTGTCCTTTTGGGCATTCCTCTGTAATTGGAATGAAAGCTGGATCTCCATAGACTGTTGCTGAAGAACTAAAGATAATATTCTTCACTCCATGATTTCTCATCACATCACAAAGGATCAATGTTCCTGTGATATTGTTATGATAATATTCTAATGGTTTCTGTACAGATTCTCCAACTGCTTTTAATCCTGCAAAGTTGATCACAGAGTCAATATCTTCTGCATCAAAGATCTTCTCTAATGCTTCACGGTCTAAAACATCTGCCTCATAAAATTTTACTGTTTTCCCTGTGATCTGCTCTACTCTCTTTAAAGCTTCTTCACTAGAATTATATAAATTGTCTACTACGACAACTTCATATCCTGCATTTAAAAGTTCCACACATGTATGGCTGCCGATATATCCAGCACCACCTGCTACTAAAATAGCCATGATCTCTCCTCCATTATTGTATATATTATTTATTTACACTATTTTTTATCATACCACATTTCACGATATCATTAAAGTTTTTCTTGTAAAGTAATTATTGGGCACTCGTCTATCTCTGAATCTTTCGTCCTTCAATATAATAACGTTTTTCACAAGCATGTCCCATGGAAAATGTCTTTCTTGGCAGTGTTCCGTCTGTCATCACGCTTGGAAACAGCTGATCTTTCTCCATTGCTGGAAGTTCAATTCCTATCGTCTGCTCTTCTTTTGACAGTTCTTTTAAGACATCTTCTCCGTGGATATAATCAATACATCCTGAATTGTCTTTGAGATATTTATCTAAAAATGTCTGTATTTTATCAACTGCTAATTGATGTTTATGTAAATTCAAATGGAGAACTTCTTCCTTCTTTCCATAATAGCAGCGAATTGTTTGTCCTTCTTCGCTGCAACATTCTGTTTTTAATGCATGTATTAATTCTTCTGGATCTGTTCCAGTAATGACTCTGTGAATTGGTTCAAACTGCTGGGAATCATCATGTAGATTCTCGAGTTCTACCAATGCATATCTCGCTGGATGATCTTTGATATGTTCCCATTGATGATTTTTCTTTAACTTCTCGTAACAGGCTTTTGCTGTTGCCAGAGAATGGTTTCCGTCTCCGACTGCATAGACCATTGGATCATCACTTAAATCTTTATATTTTTCTGTCATTTGTTCTTCATATGATCGTAGTTTTTCTAAAAATTGTTCTTTGACCTCTCCGTCTACCAGCCATCCTGCGATATGTCCACCTTCCTGCATCAGATCAAATTCATATAATTTCTCAAGATTTGCCTTCTGCTCTGTTACGATTTCTAATACTTCATTTTTCCAATCATCGCATAGCAAGATCACGTGTGGCAATTCAATCGGTGCCTGATAACGAATCTTCATTCTTGGTGGGATTCGCTCCATGACTGTTTTCTCTGTGGAACGGATTTTTGCTTCGTGTTCTGGCGTATAACTATATTGTTCCAGATCGATCGCACCTACGATCCCTCTTCGAATCTTTCCATTCTGCAAGGTTCTTTCCACATAAACCAAAGAATTTTCATAAGTTTTCAACAGATGATCATCTGCATAATTCTTCATTGTGGATTGAATCTTTCGGATCTTTTCATCTTCTTCCTCACTTCCAAGATATGCTTCTGGAAGCATTAGATGTAACGTTGAAGGCGTATTTCCTACATACTCTTTTACTTCATCCCAGTATTCTGGCTGAGATGAAAACTGGTCACAAGCGATCACGGCCCATTTCTTCATAGAATCTACCTGTGGCATTAAAATATTTGCTGGTAAAAATGTTTCGCTCATGTTTCTTGTTCCTCTTTTCTTATATGACATAAATCTTTATAACTCTTTTTCACACATATCTAACGCTGCTGCAATAACCGCATCCATATCGTAATATTTATATTCTCCGAGTCTTCCTCCGAAGATGATATTTTCTTCTTTCTCGGCTAATTTCTTATACTCTTCATATAATTTTCCATTCTTTTCGTCATTGACTGGATAATATGGTTCATCTCCTAATTTCCACTCGGAGCTGTATTCACGACTGATAACAGTCTTTGGAAGGTCGTTTCCTTCTTCGTCTTTTCCGAATTCAAACCATTTGTGTTCAATGATCCTTGTCCATGGTGTCTCGGCATCCGTGTAGTTCACAGCTGCATTTCCCTGAAAGTTTGGCTGGTCTAATACTTCTGTCTCAAATCTTACGGAACGATATTCTAATTCACCTAATTTATAATCAAAATATGCATCAATTGGTCCTGTGTAGATTACTTTCTCTGCTAATGCATCCAGTTCTTCTTTGTGTTCAAAATAATCTGTATTTAAACGAACTTCTACATCTCCTAACATATTTGCGATCATCTTTGTATATCCGCCCACTGGGATTCCCTGGTATAAGGCGTTGAAATAGTTATTATCAAATGTTAAACGTACTGGTAATCTCTTAATGATAAAGGATGGAAGCTCTGTACATGGTCTTCCCCACTGTTTTCTGTGTATCCTTTGATCAGTTTCTCGTAAATATCTGTTCCAACCAAGCTGATCGCCTGTTCTTCTAAATTCTTTGGCTCTGTGATCCCTGCTTCTTTCTTCTGCTCTTCAATCTTATCTGCAGCTTCCTGCGGTGTGATCACACCCCACATCTTATTGAATGTGTACATATTAAATGGCAGAGAATATAATTCTCCTTTGTAATTTGCAACTGGTGAATTTGTGAATCGATTAAATTCTGCAAACTTTGTAATGTAATTCCATACTTTTTTATTGTTTGTATGGAAAATATGTGCTCCATATTTATGTACATGGATCTTCTCAATATCTTCTGTGTATATATTTCCTGCAATATTTGGTCGTTTGTCGATGACTAAGACCTTCTTTCCTTTTGCTGTTGCCTGCTGTGCAAAGACGGCTCCGTATAAACCGGAACCTACGATTAGGTAATCATATTGTTTCATTTTTGTTTTGTCCTTTCTTGTAAACTTCTTATCTATATTATCAAGGTATCTCCCAATATCCATTTTAAAAATAATATTTCTCTGGATAATTATAATCGTTGTAACGTGTGTTCACAATAATATATGGTACATCAACACCACGAAGCACTTTATTCTGCGATGCAATCCTTTGGTATTCTTCTTGTGTAATATGATTATATATCATTGGATATTGCGTTGCAGTATTCTGGTTCTTCCATGGCATACACTGCATAACTCTTGGAAGATTCTGAAACGTACAATCCTTGATATTAATCTCTGAAACACCTCCTCGCACCAAGATTGCTCTGATCTTACGATCCCTGTTATAGGAAGTATATTTTCCTTTACTGTTTTTTCCAATATTCATAAATCTCGTATTGGTCAAAGACACTCTTTGCCAGTTCATCATCTCAATCCCACCGCTGACACAGTTTTTTATCATGCAATCAGAAATTGAGATATCTGTGTGATATTTTTCTACAGAATACTGATGTGTTCCTATTGCTTTTTCGAGATTTGAAAATATACAGTTTGTAATCTGCACATTCTGATTTGGCGTACAGTCATACTGACTCCAGCCATGAGTAAACCCTCTTGTTTTCTTATCTGGAGTATCTAGATTGATTGCCTCGGATGTATGACGTTTACTTGCTTTATATCCTGTAAAGGTACAACGATTGACATTTACATTCTGTGATGCATCCATCTCGATAAAATGTCCATATTTCATATTTTTAAATGTGATTCCCTCAATCGTAACATTTCTGTTATGACACATAACAAGTGCAATACAATTCTGACCAGTTTTCCCCTGATAATCCTGATCGATCACTGCCTTTCCTGTTGAATATATCTTAACATCATGAACCCCATTATATTGTCCATGCACACCCTTTTTCTTCGCTTTCGATGGTTCCAACAATTCAAAAATACCACCACCTGGTTTCATTTTCTTTGCTTTGGTTTTCATGATCTTTTTAATCGTTACACCATCTTTGAGTTCGATCGTAACATTGGATGGAATATATAAACATTTGGTATCTTATAAGTCCCCTTTTTTATGACTAATTTTCCTCCACCCTTTTTTTCGAGCAGTTCTAAATAAGAGCGGATCGCAAAATACTGTTTTGTTGTGGAATTGTAGTATCCTTTTGCTTTTTTGTACTTTCCTTTATATGATGATGACTTTGGCGTGATCGTGTATGTCTTCTTTGCTGCAGCTTGTGCTTTTGTGTTTGATGTTAACATCATCGCTGAAAATACCGTGATGGCTGTAATTGCAAACACTAATTTTCTTTTTTTCAAATTTATTTTCTCCTTAGTTTATTTATACTCTTTTTCAAATCCGATTTTGGCTAGCGTTTTTGCTCCCTCCGGTGTAAAATGCATATTATCTTTTATATACATTCCCTTGGCTTTCTTTTTACAACCACTCTACTTGGCAGTTATGTTTTTTCGTTTTTCTTTCATAACTTATACCAATTCCAAGAATCTTTTTCACTGTGACTTTCTTTTCAGCTAATTTCCCTTGAAAACGTAATTTATAATTTTTATTTTTTATCTGTTCTAGAGCTTCTTCTGGCGTATGATCTACTTTTAACTCCAAAATCAGCCCTGAATCATATCATCAAATTTATTCATCAGCTCTTTATTCGGAATTCTTACTTTCCCATTCTCATAACTTAAGAATCCATATACGATCATTGCAGAAAATATCTCATTTTTTGTCGTTAAATTCATTGAAACTGCTGCATATTCCTGAATCTTTGCTGTTACTGTCTCTCCTGATATCATTAATGCGAGATCATTTTGTACATCATCTATGTTTTGTCTGATATAATAAAAAATCTCATCATATGGTCCTGAACTTGTCCAGTAATTTCCAATATTATTATTTGTCAATGCCAAAACTACAGATCTTGGATTATACATTCTCTCTCCTGATTTTGTCGTATAACCATCGTACCATTCTTTCAAATCTTCTCTTGAAATATGAATCTCTCGTGTATTCCTCGTATATTTCTCATACAACTGATCTACTTCTGAATCTGTAAATCCAAAATATTCATTATATTTCGCCTCAGATGCCATTGTATATTCCCAAAACATATTTAATTCCGATCCACTGGAATACTTAGCAATCGGAAGAATTCCTGTCATATAAGTCAATTGTACATATGAACGATCCTTCAAAAGGTTACTTAAAAATTGAATCTGAATCCTGTTTTTTTCCTAAAAAAGCAGTGATCATATTGGCCATGACTGTCTTTCCAAAACGTCTTGGACGTGTAATGCATATATGGGTATTACCTGAATCTAAAAATGGAAATAATTCTGATAGCATTTGTGATTTATCTACAAAGTATGGCTGTTCTGTTTGTCCTTTGTATAAGACATATGAAGTTGAACTGTTTAGATATCTGCCCATGATCTTTCCTCCCATTTATGCAAAAATTAGTACTTTTTTGTTATTCTTGACACTTTTTAGTACTTTGTTACTTCTAAATAATACTTATTATACACAATTCTTTATCTTTCGTCTATTATAGTATTCTCCGTCTTTATCCGTTTAAGAACTTCTGATGGCTGATATTTTATTATTCAGTTCTTACTCATTCTTTTTGAAAGATTAAATTCATATTGCTATGTCTATTTAATGAATTTAAATCCTTTTCTATATATTCCCACGTTTCTTTATATGATCCTTCTACTGCAACTGATTCATCTGAAATAAATTGAATAAATTCGTCTGATTTTCCTTCATATTGCTCAGCAAAATCATCTGACTTTTCTAATTTTTCATCATCTGTAAAATCTTTCAATTCATCGTATAATACATGTTCTAAGTTACATGAATTATAGTAAACACGGTATTGAATGCCATCAATATTCTTTGTTGTTCTTAATTTAAATAAGACTTCTGCTTTCTTTGCATTTCTATTTCTTATTCCATTCACATTCTCTGCTTCTATATGATCTTCATAATATAAAACTTTAGATTTGCTGCTATTTTCTCCTTCTTTTTGCATTACTTTATCATCTGATATATAAACGCCATCCGTATCAATCAAATGAATTATCTTAATATAATCTGTCTTACTATAATTATATTTTTCTTTAATTCCTTTAATTTTTCCTTTATTTGTTCATTTACCTTAATAATAGCATTATCTTTCGTAATATAATTTTTAATTGTTATATCCCCGTGAACTATCAAAAATTTAATATCTTCACTATTAAAATACTCTTCCATAATAGGTCCTAATGCTGCTCGATCACTCGGACCTTCTACTATAAATAATATTACTTTTTTCTCATTCATTATTTTTTACACACCTACCTGCTTTTCGAAATGCCCTTGCTATCTTCAAGCTACTGGTTTCTTTATAAATTTCTTCTTTCTGTCCTCCAAGTGTTATGCTTCTTAAATAAACATCTCTCAGATTGTTTGATTGTTTTATATTTTTCATATGAATATATTGGTTTGAGGAATTGGTTGTTGAAAACATTATACTTTCTTTTTCCAACATTTCTAATGCTCTAAGATTATGTGATGTAAAAATCAATTGGCCCTTTGCACTCTCATCAAATATTTGCAGCAATTCTCCTAATATATATTCGAATATTCCTGCATCTAATTCGTCTATTGCCAGACAAATAGAAGAATCACTAAACGCTTGAATTAATGCATTTAAGATTGAAATTATTTTTATAATTCCCTCTGATTCCATTCTAATTGGATATGACGGCATCCCTTCTCTTGATGACATAAGTTCAATTTTATATCCTTCTTCTCCATTATCCATTAACTGGCTGCCATATTCTTTAATTTCAATTCTTAATCCTGGAATAATTGTATACAAAACTGTATTAATTTCTTCAATAATATTTCTTAATATTTTTAAATCTTCATTATCCAAGATAGTCGTTTCTAAAAGAGATACTGGCAAATCTCCTTTTACCCCATTATTTTCACTATCAATTCTAAAAGCCATTGGTAAAACAATGTTTGCTGAAATCACACCTGAATGTACATTATTAATTACAAATAAATCCTTCACCGCAAATTCAAATAATCTTTTTATAATAAAAGAATATTGCTGAAATTTTCCATCATATTTCTTAAAAAAGATTTCCCTGCTATTTGCTCCAAATATATAAGAACAATTTGATTTTTCTGCCATTTTTTTGCTACTATCAAATCCGTTTTATCTTCTTTATTCTCATCTAATAATTCTTCTAATCTCTTTTTCGGTGTAAAAATATCTTCTCTATTGTCTCTTTTAAATTCCATAAATATTATTTTATTATTTATTTTTTATCTTCAATAATTTTTGAACAGCTCAAACTTTCTTTTTCAATAACTGCGAAATTATCTTTTTCTCGTCCAATACAAATATTATAATCTACATCATACATAATATTGTCTTCAAAAATAATAAATGATGCTTTTAATTCTGCACTTTCTTTCTTCATATTAATGTAATCTGTTAATTTTTTTCTATACTTTCTCCGGTCATAAATTTTTGTAAAAATACATTGTATCAATAACAGCTGTTTTTCCTGAACCATTTTGTCCATATAGCCCTAATATCTCTGAATTATTATATCTTCTCTCATTTTGATAACTATTAGGCATTTCAATTTTTCCAAATTCAACATTCTTTATATTTCTTAATTCCAATCCTTGTAACCTAACAATTGTTTGACTCATAATCTTCCTCCATACACCTTCTATTATTTTCTATTTTATGCTATTGCAGAAAAATTATCAATGTTTTTTTATTTTTATATTTTTTATTCCGTTTTTACAAAAATAGTGTCGAAATTTTATATAAAAAAAGAATGCTATAAAATTTCAATAACATCCTTCTTTTATTCTTAAAATCTTTAAGAGATCATAAACAGTATACTACGACAATAAAAATCCATATCCATTTTTGATATGACTTTCTAACTAATTTCACTCTATATGTTAAATCATTTAATTTATTTGGAATTTTTTGAATAATTCAGTCTTAATGTTTCAATTTATTTTGTAGACTGATTTCTTAATATCTACGGGACCTTAATTTGTTTTTGATTTTCGCTTTACTGGCCTTGTGTATACCCTTCCCTCTATGGCAGCTAACCTCCTATATCCACCAGGATCATCTCTGTCTCCAGAGGTCCTAACTTCCTTCCTCCTGCCTGCCCATAACCAGGGTGTCAGCTATGCTCCCTTACAGGGTCTTGCCCTATGGTGAAAATTCCTGCCGACCACTGGCTCATTCTTTGTATTATTGATTACTGACTTGCTTCCTGTTTCAGCACTGTGATCAGTGGACGTTATCTGTTACATTCTGCTTGATTCAGTGACTGTCCACATGACAGCCTCCATTATAGTTACTTGTCTTTCTTACGCAGCCTGTAGATAAACTGCCGGTCTCTTGATGTCACTAATCCTCTTTTTCGGATCATAATCCACACCTTTAGTCAGCATCGTCCCATAAAAAATCAGCTTTCTTTGTTGTGTGATGATCCATACAATATTTTTCTATGACAATTCTTGAATATTCATCCATCTTTTTTCTCCATTTTCTGATTGAATTGTATCTACATGCTTGATTGTTGTGCTGACTTATATCAAATAATAATTTTACTTTCTGAATTAAATTTTCGGATTTTTCCTTATTCTGACTTCATAAGGTTTCAGGTCACTTATACCATCACCAAGCACCTCATTTCAATTCCAAAACTTTTCTTCCCAACAATCTAGTGCTGAAATTATCTTTTCTTCCAAAGTATATTTTTTCTTATATCTAACTTTCGTTCATAACATTCTCCTGCTTCAATCTTACAGTGTATCTCAACACAATCCTCATAAATTTTAATACAAACTATGTCTAGTTCTTCATGGTAATTAATATTCCCAAACAACAAGCACTCCTCTTCATCCTTTTTACCTACAGAAAATTGCATTTCTTTAGTACTTTGTATCTCATAAACATTAAATTGCATTTGGTTATATACTCTATCGTTCTTAATTAGATACTTTAAGTTCTCCATTTCTCGAATCTTTTGAAAATCAAGTGAATCAATAATTTCTTTATTAATCATTTCTACATATCTTTTTATTGTATCAAACTTAATATCATCATCTACACTTTTGTATTCATTTATCGCATCGAGTATTTCATATACTGCAACATATTTATTCAACTCTCTTTCATCGTTGTCCAATTTCAGATCATACTTCTTCCATTTTTGAATAATTCTATAAATTTCATTTCGAATATTCTTATCACTTCCAATTGACCATATACTTACTTCTTCCAAATAGCAAACCCCTTGGTTAGTAGAATAAATTGGTAATTTTTCCTTTTTTCCAGTACCACTCATTTGAGGTAAAAATGGAACATCCTTAATATTAATTAAAGAAATAACCTGTTTTATTGTCATCTGTAATATCTCCTTTTTTCTAGGCATATAAAAATGTGATTCTGAAGTCCTAAAGCACTTATGGATTACATTCTTAAATATTTGCTAACTGTTGCTTGAGATATATTAAACATATCCGCAATCTTTTGCTGTTTAAATCCTTGTCTTCTTAACTCTTTAATTTGTGCAATTAATGCCTCTTTCCCTAAATTTGTTGCAAATTGACTAGTAGTTTGTACAAAATCATTTGTATGTTTTGTAAGTGTTGTAGTATATTGAACACCATCTCTATTTCCAATTACGCTTGTAATTCCCATTTTTAATCAAAATTTATTATAAGGTCTCAGGTCACTTATTGTTGACATTTTAATTGAATTCCTTTATGCAGTTGCTCTTCTAATCTACATAAAGTCTGAGGTCACTTATACATTTTCACAAAATACAGTTCAAGATAACATACGGATTATTTTCATTTGATATTTCTCTAATTTTTTCTTTTCTTCCCATATATAAGAAATTCATAATATCATTAAATTCCGTTGTTTCCAAATCATCTCCTATTAATATTCCTCTTGATTTATAATAGGGCAATGCACTTTCAAAATCTGTATATAGTCTCCCTCTACTGTTAACTATGTCTTCAACTTTTAAAATCTTCATTTTACACAGTATATACATATTAGCAGGTGAGCTATTTCGAATAAATTCAGCAACCTCTATACCTTCTTTTTCAGCTATCTCATTAATTGCTTTTTCCTTCACTGTTCCCATCTTGATTAATATGTTCTTCTCTCGTTCAATCCATTCCTTTGCCTCATCGACACTTAAAGCTTTCATAGTTGCCAAAACCAGCTTATCTATGACCGAAATATTATCTGGATATTTTATATACAAAAAACTTAACACCTTATAACGTATTATAGGTGGCAACATTGAAAAGGAATATAACACGTCATTTCTTGATCCAAATTTGTATTTTTCAAAATAGTTTATTAGAAGATATGATAGCATATCAAATAAACCATCTACCACTTTATCAAAGTCCTCTAAATCAAACCCTCCTAAATATTGTGTATGTGTCGACTGATTTCCTTTACCACGAATAGTTTCTATAGCTGCTTCAACAAATTCATGATTAGGCAAATTTTTTATTCTATTTCGAATATTCTTCGCTCCTAAAGTTACTTTTTTGTTTGGATCAATGTCTAATATTTTTCGAATAACAACCTCTGCATATTTTCTAACAAAACTTACTCTTCCACTAACAGATATATCTTTATAAAATGTATCTCCTATTAAATCTGCAACTAAGCTTTATTTTTCCAATAAAACCCCATTGTGCAACCTTAGCAATAACAATTACATGAATCATATAAACTGAAAAAACTCTTTTAGCCAGAAACATAATGTACTGTCATAAGTACCGTTATTATATATGCTATTGCAATTGTGCATAAAATTTTTTTTCTAGAGAAATCTTCATTTTCTTGAACAATATACCACCCAGCATAATAAAAATATATCCATCCATTTAAAATAAAATTATTTCCACCAAATTCAATCCCAAAATTCGAAATTCCACCTAAAAAATCATCCATACAGTAGCAACAATAAAAAAACTTTTCTTTGTGCATCTGTCATTGCATCTAACATTATTGATAAGAATGGTGTACTAATAAGCATTCCTAACAATGCATACATAAATCATAAATGATAAGATATATTATTTGAAACAAATTTTTTCAAAAATCCAATGATTAATATTTTCATATCATTAT
>ENA-OUNH01000167-OUNH01000167.1-human-gut-metagenome-genome-assembly--contig:-NODE-167-length-24335-cov-3.775157_pt1 | contig 24335 bp, 24 predicted proteins | sample MGYA00242806_ERZ504814 | MGnify/ENA primary metagenome ERZ504814 (study PRJEB26092, sample SAMD00036389) | human gut metagenome | host: Homo sapiens | study: EMG produced TPA metagenomics assembly of...
TTCCCGCCGCCGATTTTTTAGCGATCAAACGGTCCACCGAATAATTTCCGGGACCCGCAATATACATCAAGACGAAAATCGCCAGATAAACCAGTGCCAGCTCTTTCACCGCAAACGGATCTGCGCCGTGAATAACGAAAAATGCAATGCACATGGTAAAGATCATCGGGATCAATGCCAGCCGGTAAAACGCACCGACGATAAATCCCAGAGAACAGATCACTTCGCCGAAGATTGCCAGCGACAGCGAAGCACTGCTGCCGATCCCGAGCGGATCGGGGAACATCGTGGACATCGTATCGAAATTACTCCACTTGGCAATGCCATGCGAAAACAACAGTCCGCCGAAAATCATGCGGGATGCCAACAAAATGCCCGATGCCTTCGCAGGAGCCTGACGTCCGCAACAAGAACTTCGACGAGGTCGCCCTCGGCTATACCTACGACATGGCCGTAAACGAGGCCAAGCGCTGCCTGCAGTGCAAGAACCACCCCTGCCGCAGCGGCTGCCCCGTTGAAATTGATATTCCCGGCTTCATCAAGCATGTGGCCGAGGGCGACTTTGAGGCCGCCTACAACGTGATTGCGCAGTCCAGCGCGCTGCCCGCCGTCTGCGGCCGTGTCTGCCCGCAGGAGCATCAGTGCGAGGGCAAGTGCGTCCGCGGCATCAAGGGCGAGGCTGTCGGCATTGGCCGTTTGGAGCGCTTTGTTGCTGACTGGTACCGCAACAATGTCCACACCAAGCCCGTTGCCCCCGCCTCCAACGGCCACAAGGTCGCTGTCATCGGCGCTGGCCCGTCCGGTCTGACCGTTGCGGGCGATCTGGCCAAGCTGGGCTACAAGGTCACCGTCTACGAGGCCCTGCATGTTGCGGGCGGCGTGTTGATGTACGGCATCCCCGAGTTCCGTCTGCCCAAGGACATCGTCCAGCACGAGGTCGAGGGCCTGAAGGAGCTGGGCGTGGACATCGAAACCAATATGGTCATCGGCAAGGTGCTGACCATCGACGAGCTGATGAACGACTACGGCTTTGAGGCCGTCTATGTCGCGTCCGGTGCGGGTCTGCCCCGCTTTATGGGCATCCCCGGCGAGAGCCTGAACGGCGTTTACTCCGCCAACGAGTACCTGACCCGCGTGAACCTGATGAAGGCTTACCGGCCCGATTCCCGCACGCCCATCATGAAGAGCAAGTCTGTCGCCGTTGTCGGCGGCGGCAACGTTGCCATGGACGCCGCCCGCTGCGCCAAGCGTCTGGGTGCCGAGAATGTCTACATCGTCTACCGCCGCGGCATGGCCGAGCTGCCTGCCCGTAAGGAGGAGGTCGAGCACGCCGAGGAAGAGGGCATCATCTTCAAGACGCTGACCAACCCCACCGAGGTGCTGGGCGACGAGAACGGCTGGGTCAAGGGTATGACCTGCGTGGAGATGGAGCTGGGTGAGCCCGATGCTTCCGGCCGCCGCCGTCCCATCGTGAAGGAGGGCAGCGAGTTCGAGCTGGAGGTTGACACCATGATTATGGCGCTGGGCACCAGCCCCAACCCGCTGATTCGCTCGACCACGCCGGGTCTGGACGCCGACAAGCACGGCTGCCTGATCACCAACGGCCCTGACGGCCTGACCACCCGCCCGATGGTCTACGCCGGCGGTGACGCCGTGACCGGTGCTGCCACGGTCATTCTGGCGATGGGCGCCGGCAAAGAGGCCGCCCGCGCGATTGACGCCGCCATCAAGGCAAAGGAACAGTAAAAACTACATTTTAGCCCCCGTGCCGCGAGGTGCGGGGGTGTTTTTGTTAAAAAGGCTTCCCCTTGGGGGGAAGCTGTCGCCGCAGGCGACTGATGAGGGGCAACCTTGCCATACTATCCCGTATAAGGGCTGTATCCACACGCCTTCCCCTCATCCGTCTGCGGGCGGGGCCGGCAGACACCTTCCCCCAAGGGGGAAGGCACTCTCACGAAACAAGGGCCAACACTATGTATCATCCATTCTTCCAATTTGTTCTTCCCCGGCTGGGGCAGGCAGCGCTGGATATTTTGCTGTATCTCAACTTTTTACAGCTGCCGCCGTTGCAGCTTGTGGCCCAGTGGCCGGTGCTGTACTACGGCCTGCCGCTGGTGCTGATGGCGCTGCTGGCCTATATCAGCCGAGATCCGCTGGGCCTTGGCATCGTCTTTGTCGGGCATCTGGTGACCTTTTACTGCATCGGCACCGGCATTGGGCTGGTGCTGCGCCGCATCGGCGGCGCGCCGCTGGCAGTTTGGCATATTTTTTGGCTGGATGGCATAACGCCGTGGCTGCTGACTGCCGGCATCATGTGGTGGGGCCGCCGCCGGGCGCTGCACCTCTGTACGACCCGCTACCGCCTTACGACCCGCAAAAAGCTGCCGGGCGGCCAGCTGCGCATCGTGCAGATCAGCGATATTCACCCCCGAAGCTGCGCCGCGATGGATCACACCCGCATCCCTGAACTGCGCGAGAAGATCGAGGCCTGCCGCCCCGACCTGCTGGTGCTGACCGGCGATATTTTTGACGAATTTACCGAGCCGGAGGAGCTGAAAGCCTTCTGCGCCTTGTTTGGTGCGCTGCGCGCGCCTCTGGGCAAATACTATGTGCTGGGCAACCATGACCTGTTCCACCACTGGCGGGAGCCGAGCTTTGGCCGCGCCGAACTGGAGCGAGGGTTCGCCGCCGCCGGGGTGCGCATTCTGGAGGATACCTCCGTCCTGCTGCCCTGCGGGGTGCGCATCGTAGGCCGCAAGGACTACCTGTACACGAACGGCAGCCGCTTTACGGCTGCGCAGCTGATGCCCGGCGGCCCGGATGACCGCTACACGGTCTGGCTTGACCATGAGCCGCGGGATTTCAAGGCTGCGGCTGCGGCAGGGGCCGATCTGATCCTGAGCGGCCACACCCACGGCGGGCAGGTATGGCCTGCGGGCGCCGTGGGCATGGTTGCCAAAAACGAGCGCAACTACGGCAAAAAGGTCATCAACGACCATTGCACCGCCATTGTCAGCGGCGGCACCGGCACCTGGGGCTACAAATTCCGCACCCAGGGCCGCACAGAGATCGTCTGTGTTGAAATCACTACCGAAAAGGAAATGTAAAAACTATGCAGGAACGCGAACGCCTTGGCAGCCGCCTTGGCTTTTATCATGCTGTCCGCCGGGTGCGCCATCGGCTGCGGCAATGTCTGGAAATTCCCTTGGATGTGCGGCCAGAACGGCGGCGGCAGCTTTATGCTGCTCTACATCCTCTGTCTTTTGGTGCTGGGCCTGCCCGTCATGGTCATGGAGTTTGCCGTGGGCCGCGCAGCGCAGGCCAGCCCCATCTATATGTACCAGCGCCTTGAAAAGCCGGGCCAACGGTGGGGCTTTTCGGCGTATTCAGCCTCATCGGCAACATTGCGCTGATGGCCTTTTACACCGTTGTCACAGGCTGGATTCTCTACTATTTCGTCAAGTTCCTCACCGGGCAGAACGCCGACTTCGGCTTTGCGCAGATGCTGGCCGACCCGAAGGTGAATGTGACCTACCTGTTTGTCACGGTGGCGGCGTCCTTTGTGATCCTGAGCTTCCACCTGCAGGGCGGATTGGAGCGCGTGACCAAGTACATGATGACCGCCCTGCTGGTGCTGATGCTGGTGCTGGCACTGCACAGCCTGACCTTTTCCGGCGCAGCGGAGGGGCTGCGGTTCTATCTGGTGCCGGACTTCTCCAAGATCAACGGCTCAGTCATCGTGGCGGCCATGAATCAGGCCTTCTTCTCCTTGTCGGTCGGTATGGGCGGCATGGCAATCTTCGGCAGCTATATCGGCAAGGACCGCGCGCTGATGGGCGAATCGGTCCATGTCATCCTGCTGGACACCTTTGTCGCGGTGCTGGCCGGCATCATCATCTTCCCGGCCTGCTTCACCTACGGGCTGGAGGTCACTGCCGGGCCGAGCCTGCTGTTTGACACGATGGCCGGCGTATTCAACCACATGGCGGGCGGCCGCTGGTGGGGCACCCTTTTCTTCCTGTTCATGGTGTTTGCCGCGCTCTCCACCGTGCTGGGCGTCTGCGAGAACATCCTTGCCATGATCCGGGAGCTGACCGGCTGGAGCCGCCCCAAGGGCTGCCTTGTCTGCGGTGTCGGCATCTTTCTGCTGGCGCTGACCACGGCGCTGGGCTACAGCGTGCTGCACTTTCAGCCGTTTGCGCCGGGCAGCGCGTGGCTGGACTTCTGGGATTTCATCGTCAGCAACAATGTGCTGCCGCTCGGCTCTCTGGTGCTGGCGCTCTTCTGCTGCAGCCGCTTTGGCTGGGGCTGGGACCGCTTTGTGACCGAGGCCAACACCGGCAAGGGCCTCAAGCTCCGGCCGTGGATGAAGCCCGTCTTTCAATTTTTTGTCCCCTGCGCCATCGCCTTTATCTATGTGTACGGCATGGCGACCTTTACCTGGCGGTAACGCCGCCCAAAAAGCCCCGCCGCCCGATTTCCCGGGTGACGGGGCTTTGCGCTTTATTTTGCCAGACGGCGGTATTCCATCGGCATCAGGCGGAACTGGTCGTAAAACGCCTTGGCAAATTTACCCTGGCTCTCATAGCCGACACCGGCCGCTATGTCCTGCACCCGCAGCGTTGTCGTGCGCAGCAGCTCGGCGGCCTTTTCCAGCCTGCGGCGGCGGAAATAGGCAAGATACCCCTCGCCCAGCACATTCTGGCAGTACAGCTTGAAGCCGCTCTCGCTCAGGCCGAAGCCATCGGCCAGCGCCTTGGCCGTATGCCGCACCGAGAGATCGCGCAGCACAAGCGTTTCGGTTTCGCGCACCAGCTCGACCTGCCGCGCGGGGCAGCGGGCGGCCTCGGCATCATCGGGCAGGCGCAGCAGCTCATACAGAAGCCGCACCGCCGTGTAGCGCAGCTCGCCCGGGGTGGCGTACTCGGCATCGCTCCACTGCTCGTCCAGAATGTCGGTGATGGCCTCGCTGAGCGGGCAGCAGTGGACACCGTCCCGGCAGAAGTAGTCCGCAATGCCGCCTATCTCAAGGCCCATCACGGTCAAAAAGCTGTCCGCCTGCACGGCGTCCGGGTCGATGAAAAGCTGCAGCCCCTCATACTGGCCGCCCGGCAGGTAGAACGGCTCGTCCGGCGCAGCAAAGCTGACGGCGGCGTGTGCCTCCGTCACGATGGCGTATTCCTCCGGCCCGTCGGGGATGGCCCGCCGCCCGGCGCGGCAGAAGTCAAAGACCAGCAGCCGCGCAGCCTGCACGGGCAGCGGCGCAAGGTGGCTGTCCAGCCGGGTAAAGCTGAGCCAGATTCCCCCGGCCAGCGTATGCAGCCCCTGCGGGGCCGCCTTTTGTTGTGTTTCCATAGTTACATTATAACAAATAATTCAAAATTCCGCAAGTTGTGCTTTCCAAAACACAATGCCAAAAGGAACAATTCAGCTTATATTCAAAGAATTATCCGCTTTATATATTGCTAAAATGGCAAAATGTGCGAAATCGGAAAATTGGCATTTTCTGACATTTTGCGCCGTAAGCACTGATTTTTAGTCCGTGACCGGCACATCAAGGCCGAACTCCGCCGGGCGGAAGCGCGGGCAGACATTCTCCGATATGCAGATGACCGAGGCTGCCAGTCGGCTGCCGATCTCACAGGCCTGCGCCAGCGTCTTGCCGTAGGTCAGGCCGATGACCGTGCCGGCAAAAAAGGCATCGCCCGCGCCGGTCGTGTCGATGACATCGACCTTTTTGGCCGGGACCGTGCCGCACTCGCCGCCGCTGCGGGCGTAGACGGCGCCCTTGTCCCCCATCGTGACCACCATGCAGGGGATGTTGGCGCTGTGTACATTGCCGGCCAGCGTGCGGCACATCTCGTCCGCGTCCAGCTCCTCATAATTGTCTGAGAACATCAGCCCGGCCTCCTGCTGGTTGCAGACAAAGCAGTCGATCTGCTGCAAAAAGTCGCGGCGCTCCATCGCAATGCTCATGTTGGACACCGCCGCATAGACCTTTTTGCGGTACTTTTTGGCAAAATGCAGCACCTGCTTGACGGTCTCCTTCTCAAGATCCAGCTCAATGGCGATGCCGTCACAGTCCGCAAAGATCTCATCGCCCTGCTCCTGCAGCAGCCGGGTCAGCGGCGTGGTGTCGGGCCGCTTGGAGATGGCGGCGCAGACATCGCCGTCATTGTCAAACACGGCCAGCCATGTGCCCATGCCGTCCGGCACGCGCCGGATGTACCGGGTGTTTACCTTGTGTCTGGCCAGCTTGTCGATGACATCCTGACCGGAGCCGGTTTCATCCACAAGGCTGACAAAGGTGGGGCGCAGCTCCACATTGGCAATATCCTCGGCCACATTGCGGCAGACGCCGCCATGTACCTGCTCGACCCGGCCGGCATTACGACCGCCCGGTATGTAGGTGGACAGCGGATATCCCTTAATATCGACAAAAACAGCGCCGATCACAACAATACCCATGGTAAAGGTCCTCACTTATATGATTTTACCTGTATTTTACCATAAGTCCGACAAATACGCAAACACAGGCGCCCCCGCATTTTGTATCCCAAAAGCCCCCTTGACATCTGTGTGCGCATACGGTTTAATAGGAGCAAACGGAGGTGTTCGCCCATGAAAAATCAAACGCAGAAACGCGCGTTTTATGTATTGACCGGCTGCATTGCCGCGCTGGCGCTCTGCATTGCGGCGGCGCTTGCGCCGCTGTGCCGCACCCCTGCCGCGCAGGATGTCAGCATCCCCGGCACGCGGGGCACCATTTACGCCACGGTGCAGCTGCCGGGCAAGCTGGCCCGCAGCGGGGATATGCCGCTGGCCGTGCTTTGCCACGGCTTTACGGGCAGCCGCGCGGGTGACGGCCACTTTGCCCCGCTGGCGCAGGATCTGGCCGCGCAGGGCATCGCCACGGTGCGGCTGGATTTCCCCGGCTGCGGCGACAGCACCGAGCCGTTCACCGCCTATACGCTTTCCCACATGGAAGATGATGTTGAAAGCGCGATCCTGTACATGCAAAGCACCTACGGCATCGGCCCGACCGCACTGGTCGGCCACAGCATGGGCGGGCGGCTGGCCAGCCTCTACCCGCAGCAAAGGGCGGCATCGCCGCGCTCGTGCTTTGGAGCCCTGCCAACGGCGCCGGGCTGAACGGCCTTGAATTTTGAACATCGACGATTTCTCCGCAGTGGAGGCCATGGCCGCCGAGGCCGAGGCCAACGGCAGCGTTACTGCCTGGGGGGTCGAGCTGAGCGCAGCCTATATGGACGAGATGCGCACCTCTGACCCGAACGCCGCCCTGCGGGAGAGCGCCCTGCCCACCCTGCTGACCTACAGCGGCAGCGAGGGCATCCTGAGCAGCACCACCCAGGCCGAAACGATTGCCGCCGTGCAGAGCCTGCCGGACGGTCAGGTCGTACTGGACCCCTTTGCGGCCGGCAACCACAACTATCTCAGCGATGACCCTGCCACGGCCGCCGCCCTTGACGAGGCCCTGCGGCAGACCACCGTCCGGTTTTTAACACAGTACCTCGGGTAAGGCCGCGCTCACCGAAGCTTTTGTTAAATCGCACAACCTTGGCCTTGACGCAGTTTTACTGCAGTGCTACAATTATATATTATGTCTTATAACACAGCAGCTTTCAGAACGAGAGGCCGCCCTATGAAACACCCGCGCAAGCATCTTCTCTGTCTGCTTCTGGCTCTCTGGCTTACCGGCGTGCTGCTGGCAGGCTGTGCCGCAGACACCGCCCCCCAAAACGCCGACCTGCCGGTCATCACCGTCGGGTGCGACAACTACCCGCCCTTTACTTATGTAAACTCTGACGGAAAGCCTGTCGGTATTGATATAGAGCTGGCCGCCGAGGCGTTCCGCCGCATGGGCTACCGCCCCGAATTTATCACGATCAACTGGACTGAAAAAAACGCGCTGCTTGAAAGCGGCGCGATCGACTGCATCTGGGGCTGCTTTTCGATGAACGGCCGCGAGGACGAATACACCTGGGCCGGGCCGTATATGTACAGCCATCAGGTCGTAGCCGTCATGCCGGACAGCGACATTCAGACGCTTGCCGATCTGGCGGGCAAGACGGTGGTCGTGCAGGCCACCACCAAGCCCGAGAGCCTGTTTCTTGATGGCAATGACCCCCGCATCCCCGAGATACGCGCGCTCCACTCGCTGCAGAAGCAGGAGCTGATCTACAGCCACCTTGCCAAGGGCTACGCCGATGCCGTGGCCACGCACGAGATCTCGCTGCTGCAGTATATGGCGGACTACGGCTCCGAGTTCCGCATTCTGGAGGAGCCGCTGGAGGTCGTTGGTTTGGGCGTTGCCTTTTCCCGCAGCGATGACCGCGGCATTGCGCAGGCGCTCTGCGCCACGCTGGAGCAGATGCGCACCGACGGCACCACCCGCAGCATTCTGGCAAGCTACCTTGCGGACCCCGACAAATATCTGGAGGCAGACGGCTATGCAGACTAAACCTCGCCGCACCGTCCCCGGCTTTCGCCCGCTGACCATCGTGATCGGCCTGCTGCTTCTGCTGGTCGTCGGCCTGTATTCGATCCGGACTGACAACTTTGAGGGCGAACAGAATTTTGCCAGCCGCGTGAACTATATAAAGGACCAGTGCTATGACTACGCCAGCCTGTCGCTGGCCGTCGAGTCCAAGAGCCTGCTGCGCATTGCCGAGGCCTGTGAGCAGTGTGCGCGCGATATTCAGACCGGCACCGCTGCGGTTGAGGCGGGGGTGCTGTCCGGCTGTGTGGAAAACCACTACCTGACCGGCGTGGCTGTGCTGGACCGGGACGGCAATGTGGTGCAGTGCTACAGCAAGGAGGGAGCGCTGCCGCAGCAGCTGCTGCAGGAGCTGACCACCGCGCCGCTGCTGGATGTGGCCGACCACCCGAAAAAGACCTACTCCGTCCGGCTGGTCTGTGACGATGACTCCTTCCTTGACCTTGCCGCAGCAGCCCGGACCGATGCAGACGGCATCGTGGCGGTGTTCTACCACACCCCGGCCGACTATGTACACAGCTATAACCTCAACTGCCAGCATCTTTTGGCGGGCTTTACGACCCCCGGCGACGGCACCCTTGCTGTGGTCAGCGGCGATTCGATCATCGCCTCCAACGACACAAGCCTGCTCGGGCTTGCCCCCGATGCTGTGCTGCCTCTGCGGCTTCTTCGTGAGCACGGCCGCTTTAACCGGATGGTCTATGTGCGGGATTCCAACACACACTTCCGGGGATATTTCGGCTATACCACGCAGGGGCGCGACTTCTATGTCTACGCCTACCTGCCCGAGGGCACGATCTACACCACGACCGTCAAAAACCTGATGTTTACCTCGGTGGCTTATCTGCTCATCGTGCTGATGATCGAGCTGGTGCGCCACCGCACGCTGCAGAACTATCAGGAGGAAAAAGCCCGGCAGGAGCACGCCTATCAGGCCTCGCTCGAGCAGGCCGCCCACCGGGCCGAGGCCGCCAACATCGCCAAGACCGAGTTTCTGCAGCGGATGAGCCATGACATCCGCACCCCCATCAACGGCATACGCGGCATGATCGAGATCGGCAACCACTACAGCACCGACATGGCCAAGCAGGCCGAATGCCGTGAAAAGATCTGGGAGGCCTCCGGCCTGCTGCTTGAGCTGGTCAATGAGGTGCTGGACATGGGCAAACTGGAGTCCGGCGAGGTCGTGCTGGAGCACCGCCCCTTCAATATGGTCACGCTGCTGACCGGCCTGTGCGATGTGCTGGAAAAGCCGGCTGCCGAGCGCGGCATCACCATCCGCTGCAAGGACATCACGCTGCCCCACCCCGATCTTATCGGCAGCCCTGTGCATGTAAAGCGGCTTGTGATGAACATCATCTCCAACGCCATCAAGTATAATACGGACAACGGCAGCATCACCCTGACCCTGCATGAGCTGCGCAGCGAGGGCGAGAAAGCATGGATTCGCTTTACCTGCGCCGATACCGGCATCGGCATGAGTGAGGAATACCAGAAGCATCTGTTTGAGCCGTTCACGCAGGAGCTGCTGGACGCCCGCTCCACCTACGCCGGCACAGGGCTGGGCATGCCGATTGCCAAGGGCCTTATTGATGCAATGGGCGGCACCATCGACTTCACCAGCCGTCAGGGCGAGGGCACGACCTTCTATATCACGCTGCCCTTTGAGGTCGACCACGCAGCGGCGCCGCAGCCGCTGCCCGGCGCACCGGCCGACCTTTCGGCGTTGCAGGGCAAGCATATCCTGCTGGCCGAGGACAACGACCTGAACCTTGAGATTGCCGAGTTCCTGCTGCAAAACGCCGGTCTGCGCACGACCGCCGCTCGCAACGGACAGGAGGCGGTAACGCTTTTTGCCGCGTCCGCCCCCGGCACCTTCGATGCCATTTTGATGGATGTCATGATGCCGCTGCTGGACGGCTACGAGGCGACCCGCGCCATCCGCGCCCTTGACCGGCCCGATGCCGCAGCGATCCCCATTTTGCGATGACGGCCAACGCCTTTACCGAGGACCGCCGCCGCGCCTATGAGTCCGGCATGAATGAGCATCTGACCAAGCCGCTCGAGCCGGACACCCTCCTGCGTACCCTTGCCAAATACCTGCAGCCGTGACCCGCCTGCAGCACCAAGGCCCTCCCCGGGTGGGGAGGGCCTTTTTTCATCGGTTCTGCCTGCGGAAAGCGCTTGGCGACATACCCAACGACTTTAAAAATACGCGGTTGAAGCTGCGGATCGTGCCGAAGCCGCACTGCTCCGCCACTTGGGTGACCGGGATGCTGCTGCCCTGCAGCAGCATGGCCGCATGGCTGACCCTGTACTGGTTTACAAAATCCTGAAAGCCCGTGTGCAGCCGCTGGTTGAAATACGCCGACAGATAGGTATAATTATAACCAAGGTCGTGCGCCATCTGCTCCAGCGTCAGGCTGCCGGTATAGTTCTGCTGCACATAGTTGATGATGCGGGCCGACAGATGGGCGTCCGCATCCTGCTGGGGGCGCGGGCGCAGGGGGCACTGCTCCAGCGCAGCACCGCAGATCATGTACAGCCCCGCGAGCTTTTTGCACCGGTTGTTGCCCTGCCAAAGCAGCTCCATCAGGGGCGCAGCCTCGATGCGGAACACCGGGTTTGCAAAGGCCCGCTGCCCCAGCTGGGCCGAAAATTCCGGCACCCAATCGTCAGAAAATATCCACAGCACACTTTGGGAGGCCCCGTTTGTGTGGTAGCTGTGTATCTGGTCCGGCAGCACCAGCAGGGCCTCGCCGGGGTGGATCTCAAAGGTATCCGTCTCCAGCGTACAGGACAGCGTCCCGGCCTGCACGGTCAAAAATTCATAGCTGTGGTGCAGATGCGCGGGGAAACTGAAATTGTGGTCACGCTGGCAGTAGAGATACCCCCGCCGGTCCGAGCGCTCGGCCTCGTAGATCAGCATTGTACGCACTCCTTTTCGACGCAAAATCCAAACTTATGTCTATTATTTTATACACTCTTTCTTGCCAGTGCAAGGGGGTAACAGGTAAAATAGTCTTAAACTTAAAAAGGAATTCTGTTTCCAAGAAGGAGCAACCGCTATGTATTACATCGGCATTGATCTGGGCACCTCCGCCGTCAAGCTGCTGCTGATGGACGAAACCGGCCGGATCGACAACATTGTCAGCCGTGAGTACGGTATCGCGTTCCCCCACCCCGGCTGGAGCGAGCAGGAGCCTGCCGATTGGTGGGACGCCGTCTGTGACGGTATCCCCGCGCTGCTGCAGGGCTTTGATGCCTCTCTGGTCAGGGGCATCGGCGCAGGCGGCCAGATGCACGGCCTTGTCGTGCTGGATAAGGCCGACAAGGTCATCCGCCCCTGCATCCTGTGGAATGACGGCCGCACCCAGAAGCAGGTCGATTACCTGAACAACGAGATCGGCAAGGACAAGCTGAGCCGTTACACCGCCAACATCGCGTTTGCCGGCTTCACCGCGCCCAAGCTGCTCTGGCTGCGCGACAACGAACCGGAGAACTTCGCCCGCATCGAGAAGATCATGCTGCCGAAGGACTATATCAACTACAGGCTGACCGGTGTCCACTGCACCGACTACTCCGATGCCTCCGGCATGCTGCTGCTCGATGTCGAGCATAAATGCTGGAGCCGCGAGATGCTGGACCTCTGCGGCGTGCGCGAGGCGCAGCTGCCCAAGCTCTTTGAAAGCTGGCAGCCTGTCGGCACCCTGACCGCCGAGGCCGCCGCTGTGCTCGGTCTGCCGGCCGATGTCATCGTCTGCGCCGGCGCGGGCGACAACGCCGCTGCGGCAGTCGGCTGCGGCGCGGTGGGCGGCGGCAGGTGCAATATCTCGCTGGGCACCTCCGGCACCGTCTTTATCACAAGCGACACCTTCGGCGTTGACAGCCACAACGCCCTGCACAGCTTTGCCCACGCGGACGGCGGCTACCACCTGATGGGCTGCATCCTCTCCGCCGCAAGCTGCAACAAGTGGTGGAATGAGGAGATCCTGCACACGCAGGACTTTGCCGCCGAGCAGGCCCCCATCACCCCCGACAGGCTGGGCGCGAATGATGTCTATTTCCTGCCCTACCTGATGGGTGAGCGCAGCCCCCACAACGACCCCGCCGCCCGCGGCGCCTTCCTCGGCCTGCGGATGGACACCCCGCGCGCCGCCCTGACACAGGCCGTGCTGGAGGGCGTGGCCTTTGCGATCCGCGACTGTGTTGAGATCGCCCGCGCGCAGGGCGTTGAGATCGCCGCCAGCACCCTCTGCGGCGGCGGTGCCAAAAGCCCGCTCTGGCGCGAAATTCTGGCCAATGTGCTGGGCATCCCCCTGACGCTGCCCCAGACCGAGCAGGGCCCCGGCTACGGCGGCGCCATGCTGGCAGCCGTTGCCTGCGGGGCGTATCCCAGCGTGCAGGCCTGTGCCGATGCACTGGTACGCGCCAAAAGCACGACCGAGCCTGACCCCGCAATCGTAGAAAAATCAACGCGCGCTATGCCCTGTGGCATACGCTTTATCCCGCACTGAAGGCGTCCTACGCCGCAATGGAGGCACTGCAATGAAGATCTATTCGGTAAATGACCCGGAATTCAAGCCCTACGGCCGTGTTGTGACCGGTCTGGAGGCCGCCAAGGCCGAGATTCTGGCCGCGCTGGCTTCCACCCCGCTGCCCGCCGCAACGGATTATGTCCCAGAGGACGAGCGCCTGCAGGAGCTGCCCGCCGCCGTGGAGGTGTCGGAGCATCTGTTCGGCGGCATGCCCTGCCAGCTGGGCTGGTGCAACGGCCACAACAACGCGCTCAACTGTCTGGAATATCACCGCGACAGCGAATTCAACCTCGGCACCGAGGATTTCATTCTGCTGCTGGCCAAGCAGGACGAGATTGAAAACGGCAAGCTAGACACCGCCAAGGTCAAAGCCTTCCGCGCCCCGGCCGGCACGCTGATCGAGGTCTACGCCACGACACTGCACTACGCGCCCTGCCATGTCGATGCCGACAAGGGCTTCCGCGTGCTGGTCGCACTGCCCAAGGGCACAAACACCGCCAAGCCGGACATGCAGAACAACGGCGGCGATGACCCGCTGCTGTGGGCCTGCAACAAGTGGCTGCTCGCCCACGCCGAAAGCACCGAGGCCAAAGCCGGGGCGTACATCGGCCTGACGGGCGAGAACATCCACATCTGATCACTGCAAACCTTATAGAAAACGGAGGAAACCACCATGAAATCCACCAACATTCCTGAGGTCAAGCTCGGCATTATCGCCGTCAGCCGTGACTGCTTTCCTATCGCACTGAGCGAAAAGCGCCGCGCTGCCATTGCGGCCGCCTGCCAGACCAAGGGCGTTGCCCTCTACGAGTGCAAGACCACCGTGGAAAACGAGCATGACATGCAGAAGGCCGTTGCCGAGGTCACCGAGGCCGGCTGCAACGCGCTGACCGTCTTTTTGGGCAACTTCGGTCCTGAGACCCCCGAGACCCTGATTGCCAAATTCTTCGACGGCCCCTGCATGTTCGTGGCCGCCGCCGAGGGTGACGGCGACATGATCAACGGCCGCGGCGATGCCTACTGCGGTATGCTGAACTGCTCCTACAACCTCGGCATGCGCCACCTCAAGGGCTATATCCCCGAGTATCCCGTCGGCACCGCCGAGGAGATTGCCGACAAGATGGCCGAGTTCGTCCCCATCGCCCGCACCATTCTGGGCGTCCGTGACCTGAAGATCATCACCTTCGGCCCCCGCCCGCAGGACTTCTTTGCCTGCAACGCCCCCATCAAGGGCCTGTATGAGCTGGGTGTTGAAATTGAGGAGAACTCCGAGCTGGACCTGCTCGTCTCCTACAAAGAGCATGCCAACGACCCCCGCATTGAGGAGGTCTGCAAGGACATGGCCGCTGAGATGGGCGAGGGCCATTACTACCCCGACCTGCTGGCCCGCATGGCGCAGTTTGAGCTGACCCTGCTCGACTGGGCCGAGAACCACAAGGGCAGCAAAAAGTATGTTGCCTTTGCCGACAAGTGCTGGCCCGCCTTCCCCTCTCAGTTCGGCTTTGAGCCCTGCTATGTCAACTCCCGCCTTGCCAGCCGCGGCATCCCCGTCTCCTGCGAGGTCGATATCTACGGCGCTCTGTCCGAGTACATCGGCATCTGCGCCTCCGGTGACACCGTCACCCTGCTGGACATCAACAACAGCGTGCCGAAGTACATCTATGACGAGGACATCAGCGGCAAGTTTGACTATAAGCTGACCGACACCTTCATGGGCTTCCACTGCGGCAACACCCCCGCCTGCAAGATGTGCGGCGACCGCGCCGTCAAGTACCAGCTGATCCAGCACCGTCTGCTGGAGCCGGTCGGCAGCGATCCCGACTTTACCCGCGGCACGCTGGAGGGCGATATTGCCCCCTCTGACATCACCTTCTACCGCCTGCAGTGCGACAGCGAGGGCCAGCTCCGTGCCTACATCGCTGAGGGTGAGATCCTGCCCGTGGCCACCCGGTCCTTCGGCGGCATCGCCATCTTTGCCGATCCCCGAGATGGGCCGCTTCTACCGCCATGTGCTCATCCAGAAGCGCTACCCGCACCACGGCGCGGTTGCCTTCGGCCACTATGGCAAGACCCTGTTTGAGGTGCTGAAGTTCTTCGGCATCGCGGACATTGCCTACAACCAGCCCAAGAGCCTGCCCTATCCCACCGAGAATCCGTTTGCCTGATTCCCGCGCAGCCAAAGCTATTTCCTAAAGCCATAAAACCCCGACGCCTGTTTTACGGGCGGTCGGGGGTTTACTGTTTGTTAAGGCTTCCCCCTAGGGGGAAGGCGCTCTTTTTATCTTTCGTGCATCTCCCGGAAATAATACACCGCGCCGACCAGACCGGCGTCATTGTGCAGGGTAGCGGCCTTGACCTCCAGCCCCTCGGCAAAGGCGGGCATAATGCTGGCGCGTACTTTTTCAGCCAGCGGGTCGATCAGCAGCGCCTGCTGCGCGCTGACACCGCCGCCGATCAAAATCAGCTGCGGGTTGAAAATGTGCACCAGCCCCGCCAGTCCCTGTGCGATCTCGTTGATCCAGTGGTTCAGCACAGCCTGTGTGCGGGCGTCACCGGCGGCAGCCGCCTCAAAGATGGTGCGGCCGTCCGGGGCGTCCAGCCCCATCCGCTGCGCATCGCGCACCAGCGCGGTCGTGGCGGCGTACCGCTCATAGCAGCCGATGGCACCGCAGGTGCAGGCCACGCCGTCCAGCGCGTGCAGCCGGAAATGCCCCAGCTCACCGCCAAGGCCCCGCGCACCCTCAAGCAGACGGCCGCCGGTCAGGATTCCCCCGCCGACACCCGTGCCCAGCGTCACGCCGACAACATCGGTGCAGCCCTTGGCCGCACCGGCCCATACCTCGCCCAGCAGCATACAGTTGGCATCGTTGGCCACCGTCACCGGCAGGCCGAAGGCACGCTCCAGCGTTCCCTTTATGTCAACGCCGATCCACCCCGGGAAATTGCCGCAGGTCCCCGCGACCACGCCGCGGCGGCTGTCGATCTGCCCGGTGGCGGACACGCCGATGCCCGCAATCTTCGGTGCGTCCTCGGCCAGAAAATCACGGATCGCACGCTGCACCGTGTCAAGGATCGGCGTTCTGTAGCCGTCAAAGCTGACACTGCGCTCGGCGCGGCGCAGCACGCCGCCGGTCTCATCGACAAGGCCCAGCTTGACCGCCGTGCCGCCGATGTCAACGCCCAGATAGATTGTACTCATAGCGCACCTGCTTATTTGTGGTTTTTGATGGCGGCGGTGTAGCGGGCTGTGATCTCGGCCGGGCGGGTGATCGCACCGCCCACAACCAGCGCAAACGCACCGGCGTAGAGCGCCTGCACGGCCTGCTCCGGCGTGTGGATATGCCCTTCGGCGATGATTCTGGCCGGGCATTCGCGCGCCAGCTGCGCAATGAAGCCGAAGTCCACATCATCAATGCCCTTCGTCTCAGGGGTGTAGCCGCGCATCGTCGTGCCGACAAAGTCCGCACCGGCCGCCGCGCACGCCATGGCGTTCTCGATGTTGTCGCAGTCGGCCATGACAAGCTGGTCGGGGTATTTTTCCTTGACGGCGCGGATAAAGTCCGCGCTCGTCTGCCCGTCCGGGCGCAATGCACCGGTGCCCTGCACGGCCAGAATATCCACGCCGCAGGCAACCAGCTCATCGACCTCCTTCATCGTGACGGTGATGTACATCGGCGTGCCGGGGTAATCCTTTTTGATGATGCCGATGACCGGCAGGTCAACGACCGCCTTGATCTGGGTGATGTCACGCACGGTGTTGGCGCGGATGCCCACCGCGCCGGACTGGGCGGCTGCCTTTGCCATCAGCGGCATAACGCCGCCCTCCTTCGTGTACAGCGGCTCATGCTCCAGCGCCTGGCAGGACACGATAAGACCGCCCTTGATTTGGTTGAAAATTTGTTCGTGGGTCATGAGAAAGACTCCTTTTTTGTGAGGTCGCAGGGGTCGATGCTCGTCATCCGCCCTGCAAATGGGAACGCAAAAAGGCTTCCCCCTCGGGGGGGGAAGCTGTCACCGAAGGTGACTGATGAGGGCGTAGCTTACGGCGGCAACCCGTTTACGGGCAACCATCGATAGCTTACCCCTCATCCGGCCCTGCGGGGCCACCTTCCCCCAAGGGGGAAGGCTTGGGGAATGCAAATTATTTCATCAAAATCTTGACCACGGCTTTTCTCACATGGTCGCAGCCGGGCGTTTTGCAGCTGGGCTTGTGCAGCTCACCGGGGAAGAAGATGACAAACCGTCCCTCTCCCAGCTCGCCGCCCGCATGCTCCGGGCCGGACGCAAAGCCCGCATCGCTCTCGGTGCTGAACTCGCCCTCGGGCCTGCCCTCGGATGCCCAGCCCCAATGCTCGCCGCCGGAAAGGTCGATCTGCAGATCAGCGTAGCGGCGGTGGTACTCAAACGCGGCGCCCTCGGCATCGCGCAGGTCGGCGTCCATCACATTGACGAAGACATTCTCGCCGTCAATGATCGTGCGGCCGTTCTCCAGCGCATTCAGCGTGTGGCTGTTCAGCCAGTCGATGGCCGTGTCCAGATTGGGGTGCAGCCCCTTGTAGCATGCAATATAATCAAACGAATCTACGAGCATCCCGCACTCCTTTACAGCTCTGCAACGGCAGCCTCGATCATATGCTGCGCCTCGGCCACAACGGCCTCGTCCTCGGGGATGAGGTTCGGCAGCGGGGCGCGCACGCCGCCCAGCTCCAGACCGTACATACGGCGCAGGATCTCCTTCTGCACGGCGTACAGGTTGCCGTGGGCCTCGCACATCTTGTAGATGATGCGGTCAGCCTTGTACTGGATGGCGCGGGCTGCAGGCAGATCGCCCTGCTCGACCAGCTCGTTCATCCGGATGAACAGCTCCGGCATGACGGCGTAGGTGCCGCCGATGCCGCCGTCAGCACCCATGGCGCGGCCCGAAACAAACTGCTCATCGGGACCGTTAAAGACGGCAAAGCCATCCTCGCCGCGGGCGGCGATACCGGCGTCCTTGAACAGCTGGATGTCCTGCGTGGGCATCGAGGAGTTCTTGACGGCAATGACCTTCGGGTTCTTCAGCATCTCCTGCAGCAGCGGCATCGTCAGGGCGGTACCGGCCAGCTGCGGAATGTTGTAGATGACGAACTCGGTGTTGGGGGCGGCGGCGCTCATCGCGTTCCAGTAGTCGGCAATGGCGTAGTTCGGCAGGTGGAAGTAGATCGGCGGGATGGCGGCGATCGCATCCACGCCGCACTTCTCGGCGTGGGCGGCCAACTCGACCGAGTCCGCCGTGTTGTTGCAGGCGACATGCGCAATGACGGTGATCTTGCCCTTCGCCTCGCTCATGACGGCCTCGAGAACGGCTTTGCGCTCATCGGGGTGCTGGTAGATGCACTCGCCGGAGGAGCCGCCGACATAGACGCCCTTGACGCCCTTGGCGATCAGGTGGCGGGTCAGCGCCTTGACGCCCTCGATCGAGATCGAGCCGTCCGGTGCATAGCAGGCATAAAATGCGGGGATAATGCCGCGGTATTTATTGATGTCTTTCATATACAAACACTCCCTGTTCGTAACTTGGTATGGATTTTAAAATGAATGTAGGGGCGCGGCTCTGCTGCGCCCGTACCCGTTTATGGCTGCAGGAACATTTACTTTTATTTTATATAAAGGCTTCCCCCTCGGGGGAAGCTGTCACCGAAGGTGACTGATGAGGGCGGAGCCTGCTGACACGGCCCGTTTGCGGGCAATCCCCGGCAGGCTGCCCCTCATCCGTCTGTGGTCGGGGCCACAGACACCTTCCCCCAAGGGGAAGTCTTTTTTAGCCCTTGACAGCACCCATCGTGATGCCCTTGGTGAAATACTTCTGGAACGCCAGAAACACGATGATGATAGGCACGGCAGCCAACGCGGCACCGGCCATGATCAGACCGTAGTCGGTCGAGTTCTCGGCCTGCAGCTTGGCAATGCCCAGAGAGATCGTCAGCTTGCTGGTGCTGGACAGCATGATCAGCTGCATGAAGTAGTCATTCCAGGAGTTGATGAAGGTGAAGATCGCCAGCGCACCGATGCCCGGCTTGATGATGGGCAGCGCAATGCGGGTAAAGGTGGTCAGCTCGCTGGCGCCGTCAATGCGGGCAGCCTCGAGCATCTCGCCGGGGATACCCTCGCTGAACTGCTTCATCAGGAAGATGCCGAACGGCCAGCCCACGATCGGGAAGATGACCGCCCAGATCGTGTTGTACAGCTGCAGGCTGCTCATCTCACGCAGCAGGGGGATCAGGATGACCTGCTTGGGCAGGGCCATGGCGCAGACGATCAGCGTAAACAGCACGCCGCGGCCGATGAAGCGCTTTTTGGCCAGCGCATAGCCCGCCATGGCGGAGGTAACGCAGGTCAAAATCATCGAGGCAACGGCCATAAAGACCGTGTTGACCAGCCAGCGGATAGCGGCGGGCACCTGCGGGCCGGCCCACCAGATGACATCCTTGCCGTCGGCGCTGAAGTGGCTGCTGAACGGCACGGCAAACTCCCACAGGGGGGGCCTTCTGGCGGCTGAAAAGCTTGGCATAGTTGGTGCCGACCCACTCACTGGGGAACCACTCGGGCGTGGTGGCGTTGATGGACACCTGCGTCTTGAAGGAGCCGGTGATGATCCAGTACAGCGGGAACGCAAACGCGATGGCCAGCACAACGATGACCACGGTGCTGAACACCATGTAGGGGGAAATCTTCTTCTTTTTCTTTTTGGTCTGCTCGGCTGCAGCAGGGGCAGCGGTTTTCGTTGCTTCCATTTCGATTTCCCTCCTTACTCGTTAGACTGTGTGACCTTGAACTGCACAGCGGACAGCACGGCGATCATAATGGCGAGGATAACGCCCATCGCGTTGCCGTAGCCGTAGCGGTACAGCTTGAAGGCAGTGTAGTAGATGTAGTACATGATGGTGTCGGTGGCATGCTTCGGGCCGCCGGAGGTCAACAGCTGGATCAGTGCGAAGCACTGGAAGGAGTTGATCGTGGTGATGACCAGAATGTACAGCGTGGTGGGCATGACCTGCGGCCACTTGATCTTCCAGAAGGCCTGCAGCTTGGTGGCGCCGTCAACCTCCGCAGCCTCCACAAGGGACTGGTCCACATTGCCAAGGGCCGAGACATACAGCACGATGGGCTGGCCGACCGAGGTCGTGAGCAGGATCAGGATGATGCAGCCCAGCGCATAGCGGGGATCGCCCAGCCAGTTGATGTTCTGGTCGAGGAGGCCCATCGACTTGCCCAGATAGTTGAAGATGCCGTAGTAGTTGTTGAACATCCACTTCCACACGACCGTGACGGCGACAGAGCCGGTGACAACGGGCAGGTAGAAGATAACGCGGAACAGCGAGGTTGCCCACGGGGGCATGTTGACGATGGCGGAGGCCACCCACAGCGAAAAGATGCAGGTGATGGGCACCGACACGATAACAATGATGAGGGTGTTGCGCAATGCGCCCAGAAACACCTTGTCGCCGAAAAGCTCCACATAGTTAGCCAGACCGACAAAGACATCGGCACGGTTCATTGTCGAGTCGAAGAAGCTGGTGAACACGCACATGAACATGGGGTAGATGACGAAGCCGACGAAGAAGATCAGGCTGGGCAGCAGGAACAGATAACCGACGATGGTCTCCTGCCGGACAAGCGCACGGCTCATCTTGGGCTCGCTCTTTTTGGCAGCTGCAGTAAATGCCAAGAGGATCTCTCCTTTCCGTTTTTCATAAAAAGCGGCGTCCCACCGCTGCGTTTCATGTCAGAGGTCGGACGCCGTAGGATGGCTGCAGATCTTACGCTTTACAGTTTGGTTCAGGATGCACTGGCGGCTGCGTTGGCAGTGGTGCAGAATTCGGTGACGGCGGTGGTGACATCTTCGTCAGCGCCGACCTGCTGCAGCATGTTCCACCAAGCGGTACGAGCCTCGGCCCAGCCGGGGGTGACCTGATAGTAGTCGCCCAGATAAGGCATCAGCTTCTGGTACTCGTTCATGATCTCATCGTCGGCATACAGGTCAGACAGAGAGCTCTTGACGGAGAAGTAGCTGGAGGTCTTGACGGCCTTGGCAGTCTCCTCAGAGTTGGCCATGAAGTTGATGAAGGTCTTGGCGGCAGCGATCTTGTTGTTGTCGCCGTTGTTGAAGATGCCGAAGCCCCAGATGCCGCCCTGCAGCGCGGGCTTGCCGCTCTCGGAGGGGAAGCCCATGAACAGGATCTCATCGCCGCTGTTGGTGGTGCCGGCAGGGCCGTTATCCTCATTCTTCTGCTGGGCAATGTTCCAGCAGAAAGCCATCTGCAGGGTGCCGTTGCGGAAGAGGGTGATCTCCTCGCCGCCGTTGATGGAGGCGTCGAAGTTGATGCCGTCCTGTGCCTTCAGGGCCTCAAGAGCCTTGATATTCTCGGCAGAGTCGGCGGTGTACTTGGTGTGCGCATCATCGGTGAAGGTGCCGCCGTAGAGGTTGTTGACGAGAGCACGGGTGCCCTGATCGCCGCCCTGGCCGCTGCAGTAGAGGGCGCCCACATCGGTCTTGCCGGAGTCGTAGACGGCCTGAACAGCCTTCAGGAAGTTCTCGGTGGTCCAGGTGTGGTTCTCGGCATCGACATACTGCATCGCGCCGGCAGCCTCAAACACGGTCTTGTTGATGGCCATGCAGTGGGCGGTCATGCAGAGGGGGAACTCATAGTAAGCACCGGAGGAATCCTTGCAGGCGGCCTCCACGCTGGCGCTGATGTCAGCCTTCTGGTCATCGGTCCACAGGTCGCTCAGATCGACCATCAGACCCTTGGCGCCCCAGTTGGCAACCAGACGCTCGGGACCTTCCATAACGAGGTCAGGGGCAGAGCCGCCCTCGATGGCGGTGTTGACCTGATCGTCACCGTTGGTGTAGTCCAGATACTCAACAGTCACATGGATGTCGGGGTACTTGGCGTTGAAGTCTGCCAGCAGGGCATCAACAGACTCGGAATCGCCCCACTTGCCGATGGGGTAGGTCCACAGGGTGATGTCAGCAGCCTGACCGGCCTCCGTGGTGGCAGCAGCAGCTTCGCTGGAAGCGGCAGTAGAGGTGCTTTCAGCGGTAGAGGACGCTGCGCTGGAGGCGGCGCCGCCGCAGCCAACCAGCAGGCTGGCAGCCATACCGGCAGCCAGGATGGCGGATACTTGCTTCTTCATGGTCGATCTCCTTCTTTTTGCCTTTCGGCATTTGTAAGGGGTCGCTTGCGTCTGCGCCCCTTGTGATGTTTCTATTTTAGAAAATCTTTTTCATTTTGTCCAGATGTGAAATCACCAAGAATCAGGCCGTTTTGTGTACAGGTTGCACAAATTCCGTTCCATTTTTCGCAAATCACAGTGTTTTGCGCAAGAATTGTCCGCCAGCAGCGATCAAAGATCCCGCTTGGCCGCCCCACCGCAATGGTTACAAAAGAAAACAATTTCCAGACAAAGTCTGTTTTTGTCGGTTTTTTGCCATTGCAGGCCGCTGTGAAACGGATTTTTCCTTATGGAAAAAGTCCTGCACATGCTGCGTGCTGTCCGCAGCCGACAGGCAGTTTTTTCCCTTGAAAGGGCAATGTTGTACAAAAAGAGGTGGTTGGAAATAGCGCTTTTGCCTATTGTAAGTCCATTTTAGAATCGTTATAATAAGAGAAAAGAAATATCTTTTCATTTTTGCTGACAAAAGGAGCCTTTGCCATGACCTATGAAAATATCACAGCGCGTCAGGTCCTCTGCTTCGGTGATTCCAACACCTACGGCTACGACCCCGTGCGTGACGGCCGTTATGGCCCCGATGAGCGCTACCCGATGGTGCTGCAATCCCTGCTGGGTCCCGGCTGGGCCGTTGCGGAGGAAGGCCTGCCCGGCCGCACCGCCGTGTTTGATGACCCCATCACCGAGGGGATGAACGGCCTGCGCCTGATCAACCCGATCCTGATGAGCCATGCGCCGCTTGACACCGTGACGATCATGCTGGGCACGAACGACTGCAAGGCGCGTTTCGCCTGTGATTCCTACCAGATCGCGCAGGGCATTGCGCGGCTGACCAAAAAGGCACTGCAGACCGAGTGCTGGCGCGACAACGCCCACCCCGATGTGCTGGTCATTGTGCCGCCGGTCATCACACCGGAATATGACAGGCTGATCTTCCGCGAGGAGATGGGCCCCGGCTGCCACGAGCGCTGCGCCGGCATTGCCGCCCGCCTTGCGCCGATGCTGCAGGGCCTGCCCGGTGTGCGCTTTCTGGACGCGAACACCCTGCCCGGCGCGGTATGCTCGCCGGTGGACGGCATGCACATGACAAAGGAAGCCCACCGGGTGCTGGCGCAGGGCCTGTACGATCTGCTGACCGGCAGCACCCCCGCCGCCCATTGACCGCATTATTTGCTTGAGAAAGGACCCCGAACCATGGTAGAACAGAGCTTTTGGGAGATGCTGCGCACCAAGCGCGACAGCCTGACAAAATCAGGCGGCATCGTGGCCGATTATCTTGTCCAGCACGCTGAGGACGCCCAGTATCTTTCCATCTCCTCGCTGGCAAATGCCTGCGGCGTGGCCGAGGCAACGATTTTCCGGTTCTGCCGCTCACTGGGCTTTGATGGCTACAACGAAATGAAAATCGCATTGGCGAAGGCTACTGCAACCGCAATGCCGGTCGCGCTCAAGCTGGAGCCGGGCGTAGACACCCAGACACTGGTCACCCACGCCTACAACACCGCCGTGGAGGCGCTGAACGGCACCCGCAGCGTGCTGGACCCCGATGCCATCGACCACGCCGCCACGCTGCTGCAGCGCGCGCGTCAGGTATATTGCCTTGGTCAGGGCGGCAGTCAGGTGCTGGCGGAGGACATCTGGGCGCGCTTCTCGATGCTTTCGACAAAATTCCGCACAGCGGGCGACAGCCACATGCAGGCCATCACGGCCAGCCTGATGGGCCCCGAGGATGTGCTGCTCTTCGTCTCCTACTCCGGCTCGACCCGCGACATGATGGACACGCTGCGCCTCGCCAAGGAGAACGGTGCCAAGGTCATCCTGATCACCCACTACGATGACGCCCCCGGCGCCGCGCTGGCCGATGTCTTGCTGCTCTGCGGCGCGCAGGAGAACCCGCTCGACTCGGGCAGCATCCCCGCCAAGCTGGCGATGCTCTTTGTCGCAAATGTGCTGGTCCTGCGCTACACCCTTGACAATCAGGAGCTTGCCAACCTCTCGCTCTCCCGCACCAGTCAGGCGCTGGGCAGCAAGCTGCTTTAACGGATGCCTTTCCTCCAATAAAAAAT
>ENA-OUNH01000169-OUNH01000169.1-human-gut-metagenome-genome-assembly--contig:-NODE-169-length-24320-cov-4.184475_pt1 | contig 24320 bp, 22 predicted proteins | sample MGYA00242806_ERZ504814 | MGnify/ENA primary metagenome ERZ504814 (study PRJEB26092, sample SAMD00036389) | human gut metagenome | host: Homo sapiens | study: EMG produced TPA metagenomics assembly of...
CCAGCCATACATATACTACGTGCTTCGGATCGAAATCTACCGGAATTCCCCATTTGAAAGATGTTCTGGATACGCAGAGATCCTGAAGTCCCGGAAGAAGGAAGTTGTTCATCATCTCGTTTTTACGTGACTCCGGCTGAATGAAATCCGGATGTGTGTTAATGTAGTCGATCAGCTTGTCTGCATATTTACTCATTTTGAAGAAATATGCCTCTTCCTTAGCCGGTACGCATGGACGTCCGCAGTCCGGACATTTGCCGTCTACAAGCTGGGACTCTGTAAAGAAAGACTCACATGGTGTACAGTACATTCCTTCATAATGACCCTTGTAGATATCACCCTTTGCATACATTTTTTTGAAGATTTTTTTGACCTGCTCTTCATGGTCTTTATCTGTCGTACGGATGAATTTGTCATAGGATGTGTTCATCAGATCCCAGATACGTTTGATCTCGCCGGAAACGTTATCTACGAATTCCTTCGGTGTGACGCCTGCTTCCTCAGCCTTCAGCTCGATCTTCTGGCCATGCTCATCAGTACCTGTCTGAAATACACATCATAACCCTGCTGTCTTTTAAAACGTGCGATCGCATCTGCAAGAACTACCTCATAAGTATTTCCGATATGCGGCTTACCGGATGTGTACGCAATGGCGGTGCTGATATAATATCTCTGCTTTTCCATTTTTTCTTCCTCCATAATAAAAATAAAAAACGCCTTCTCATACCATAACGATATGAGAAGACGAGTTATTACCCGTGTTACCACTTCTTTTCGTTCCTGCCTCGCGGCAAAAACCTCATCAGGTACAGCAGTTTCTATACCTTTCCGCTATAACAGGCGGTCCTGTCATCACCTGCCGGTGTCCATTAAACGGGACATTCACATTTCGCTTATCACGTTCAAACCGGGTCAGCAACGCCTCTCCGAAGCCATCTTCCATCTGCGCCTGCACATCCCTCTCAGTCTCGGAACTCCTTATATAAAAAGTTCTCCGGGGATTTCCCTGTAGTGTGGTGTACACATGTACTCTCTTCTTCCACGAGTTTTCCATATGGGAAAATCGTAACACATTTCTGATGGTTTGTAAACGGGGAATTTCAGGTCAGAGTTCTATAGCACTCCCAAGAATTGCTTCTATCCATGTGCTGACGAACTTCTGTCTACCTACAAATATACAATTTTCTACTCAAAACCATATACTGTCTAGGTCACCGCAGCAACAAGAACTGTCAGACACAGCAATAATAATTTAGGTGTACCCTTTATTTTGTGTTTTATTTCATAAATCCAATCTGCCTCATCCATCCCAATGACAGCTTAACCCATGTTGCTCCCTGTTCGTTAACCTGGCTGTGATCTGGCATGGAATCTGTTCTTTCATCTCCCAATGCAAAGCCATGCTCACCTTTCTGATAAATATGTACTTCATATGGAATCTGATTTTTCTGAAGTTCCATTACATATGCCAAGGAATTTTCCACAGGAACAAATGTATCTTCTGTCGTATGCCAGATAAAGGTTGGCGGCACATCTGAATTTACCTGATACAACGGAGAAACTTTTTTCAGCCTTTCCTCAGTAACATCCTCCCGAGCATTGCCCTATTCACCCACGCATTGATTGCAGTTCTTCCTGAAGCTTTTACACAGTCAAGCATCGGATAAGCAAGGATTGCAATATTAGGTTTCATCATTTCCGATGAATATCCTGTTTCTTTTTCAAGCCATTCTTTTTTCCAGTATACGGAAAGTTGTCCTGCCAGATTACCTCCTGCCGAAAAGCCAGCCACTGCAATCTTATCTGGATCGATTGCCCAGTTCTGTGCATTTTCTCTTAACATAGCAACTGTCATTGCCAGCTCTTTTAACGAATTAGGAAAAACTGATACTGGTTCTTTTCCCGGATAAAGATTTTCTTTGAAAAAAGGTCGTCCTTCCGTAGCATACTTCAAAACAACACAGGAAATTCCCTTCGCAAAATATTCCGCGGCAATTGGCTCTCCCTCCCGGTCAGAAACCCACATATAGGCTCCGCCGGAACAATAACCATTACCGGATATTTTTATTTGATGCAATTTCGTCACTCGGTTCATGCAGATAAAATACTGCTTCACCACCATTTCCCCCTATTTTCTCTGCAAAATGTTTCATTGCTATCCCTCTTTTTTATTTATGTTTCTTTAAAACAACAAGTGCATCCTCATAGCATGAAAGAAGATGCAGCCTTGCCTCATTTTCTTTCCATTGCCCCTGATATTTTTGCCGTGTCTCAAGATCCACTATTTCTACCTGATACTTTTCTTTACTGATATTCAGTACAGACAGATCCAATTCCACATTTGTCGGCACATAGATCACATATTTATCTGCATCATGTGCACAACGAATTTCTTCCATATCATTGAATGTTACATAATCTGAAGTACATCCTTCCGGAAAAAGTTCCTCCATGCTTTCTTTCAGATAATGCATATCATCCGCACCTCTGAAATGCAGCGCATCATGCCAGTCAAATGGAAGCGAAAATCCCGCTCCCTTTCGGATAAAAGAATCAAAGCTCTGTCCATGATGATGCCAACTCCATACTCCATGTGCTCCATAAGTTACTCCTGCATCCGCACCTGAAAGTACAGACTGCCAGGCAGCTCTTCTTACATCACGATTTGTAAAACGGATTTTCCCGGGAGCAGCAATCTGTTCATAACATGGCTCTGTATTGATTACAGGCTTCTCATATCCCTCTTTACGCATCGCTTTCGGAATATCATATGCAAAATGCTGTCCTGGAATAAAATGCCCCGACTGGTATGTAAAAAAATCTGCTGCTTCTTTTAATTCTTTTGGAATTTCCATGCTTTCACCACAGATATGAAATGTATACAACGCATCAGGATCTGCTGCTTTTGCTGTATCAAAGACTTTTTTATAGTATTTAACAGTCTCTTCCTCCGGAAAATCTGTATCACCGCTTATAAAATAAATCGGCTCATATTTTTTAAATCTTTTCGCCACATATGAGGTGTACTGTTCCAGATATTCATATGGAAAAAGATTATTATTTGTAAATTTTAGATTCCCATGTTCCCGGTACATAATTTCCCCACAGCAGGACAAGAACCGGTGTCATTCCATACTCCTTCAGCACCTGCAGCTTTTCTTCCGCTGCATCAAAATATTTTTCATTAATAGTTGAATAATCAAATTCAAAATGCGCGCCTCTCCATTCCCCTTCTTTTTTGATCGGGAACGGATACAGATTAAGTTCATCTCCACTGGAATCCCACTGCTTCAAAATATTGATCTGAATACAATTAAATCCTTGTTTATATCGGTAATCCACATAATATTTCCAGTCATCCATGGAAATATTGGTAAATGCACTCCAGCAAGTATCTGCAAAATAGAAAAATGGTTTTCTGTCTTTATAGATTCTATCTTTTTTTACCTGAAACATATTTATCTATCCTTTCTTTTGCTGATACAGCTGTGAGAACCACAATAACAACTACGGACATTACAACGTACATCCATCCTGCATTTCTCATCGCAGTATCAGGTGCACTTCCCATATATCCTGCGATGAATGGTGCACAAAATGCGCCAAGATTAGAACCTACCATTGGAATTGCATTGTATAATGTTGCATTCTTTGGTGTAATAACCGTACTTACTGTCATAAAAATCAGAGAAACTGTCATTCCACCTGCAAGTCCAAATATAACAGCCATTAAACCAATCAGTATTTTACTGTTTACTACTCCGATCACAAGAAGAGGAAGCCCTCTCAGTAAAATAGTTACAGGAAGCATTTTTGTCCCAAAGTGCTTATAGCAATATCCAAAAAGCATGCCTCCAAACATCTGTGATAATGTAAAGATACTTGCAACAACACTTGCTTCTGATGCAGTTCCGATATTTTTGTAACAAAGATTTGTGCAAGTTTCGTTCCAAAGATAGTTGCTCCTACAAGAAAAAAGAAGAATAATACTGCCAGTGCCAGAACTGTACCAAGTCCTGCAAGTTTATTATCTGCATTAGCTTCTTTTACACTTTTTTTCTTTCTTCATTCTTCTGAACAAAACTCCATATTTCTCCGGTTCCGGAACAAAGAAGATAAACAGCAATAATGTAGGTACAAACAGTATATAAACAAAATAAGACATATGCCAGCTGAGCTTAAGGAGCTGACCTGCAACCATTGTCATAAGAGAAGTTCCGATTCCGCCTGCAGCTGTTCTCCAGCCCATATATTTTGCCAGCTCATTACCTTTAAAAAACGCACTCAGCAGACTGGCTGCGAGAGCATTGGAAAGTCCGATACCAATTCCAAGTACTGCACGTGATCCAAGTACTACATAAAAGTTTGTTGAAAATACAGGTACAATTGAAGATATCGCTGCAATGCCAATACCAAGCAATGCGGTTTGTTTCTGTCCTATTTTATTTACAAGAAATCCGCTGACTAATACAAAAATTGTAACAAACAGATTTACAATTGTTGTTATAGACTCAATCAGTGAAAGTGCATGGCCGCTAAAAGTCTCTGTCATGGCCGGTATAGTTGAATTAACTACAGATGGTGCCTGATCCAGAACACCTAAAAGCAGGATCGCGGTAAGAAGCATAATTTTACGGTACTTCGAACGCTGATATAATGGTGTTTCCTGTACATTTATTGCTGATTTCATTATCAATCCCTCTCTTTCGTTTTTTATAAATCGTTATACATCAAGAGTTATTTTATATAAATCCTTGTCTGCACTGCTAGTTCCGATATAGATCTCATAATTCATATGCTCCAACTCAAATTCGCCGGTATTTTCGTTATACCATTCCAGTTCTTCTGTCGGACATGTTATCGTTACAGTCCTTCTCTCTCCTGGTTCCAGCCATACTTTTCTGAATCCTTTCAGCGTTTTTACAGCTCGCTTCACTTTCGAATTATTAAATCCAATATACAACTGAAGAACTTCACTTCCAGTTCTGTGTCCGCAGTTTTTTATTTCTGCACATGCACAAATCTGATTTTTTCTTTCCATGCTTGAGGTTTCGCTACCTCAAACTGTGTATAGCTTAAACCAAATCCAAACGGAACAGCCGGTGTATGACTTTCTTTTTCCAGTTTTCTATAACCATGAAAATACTCATATCTCTGATGCTCTGCATTCCAGTCTATTTCTGCCAGATCTTCTTCTTTCTGTGGAATCGTAAATGGAAGTTTTCCTCCTGGATTCACATCACCAAAAAGGATTTCTGCAACAGCCTGTCCGCCTTTCATTCCCGGATAATATCCAAACAGAATTGCATTTATTTATTGCTCCATGAATCAAGCATGATTGTGTTTCCACCAATCAGAACAACTGCAGATTTAGGGTTTTCCGATCCAACCTGCTCAATCAGCTCCTGTTCATCTTTATGAAGACTCAGACCATTTCTTCTGTCTCCACCCACACCTCCGGTAAAGACATCTTCTTTATCCTGTGCCACAAACTCACCTTCATCCCGATAATCATATCCGGCAACAAAAATAACTGCATCTGCCTCCCTGGCCATTCTTTTGCTATGCTCAACATTTTTGCCTGGATAATAAATTACTTCTGTATCCGGACAGTTCTTAATAAGCCCCTCAAGGATCGTTACAACATGTTTCGGATACACCTGACTGGTTCCTCTGTCGCCGGTATTTTCTTTATCTGCAAGTTTTCCCAGAATCAGAAGCTTATGCGTTTCTTTCTTGCATAAAGGCAATATGTTTTCATCATTTTTTATAAGAGTGATTCCTTCTCTTGCCGCTTCTAATGCAAGTTCTATATGCTCCCTGCATCCGACTTTTTTCCGGTCAGCTTTACTCTGTCCATCATCAAACGCCAGAACGGTTCTTACAATCCTCAATGCCGCATCATCAATCACTTCTTCTGATACCTCTCCTGTTTCAACAGCTCTCACAAGGTATTCTCCAAAATATTTTGTATTCGGCATTTCCATTGTCTGTCCACCGTTTACAGCTTCGATTGTATCTTTCACACCCCAGACAAAATCACTCATAATGAATCCGTCAAATCCCCATTCCTTTTTTAGTACCTGGTTTAGCAGATATTCATTATGTCCGCATAATTTACCCTGATATGAATTATACGCACTCATAATACAGGCCGCACCTGCATCTATGGTTTTTTTGAAATGTGGGAGAAAAACTTCTCTTTCTGTCCGTTTATCTGCTGTAATATCCACTGTAAATCTTGCATTTTCCATCTGATTAAATGCAAAATGTTTCACGCAGGCCATTACACCTTTGCTCTGTACTCCCCGTACAAGAGCAGCTCCCATTTCCCCAAGTTGAAATGTATCTTCTCCATATGTTTCCTGACTTCTTCCCCATCCTGGATTATATGGAAGATTTATACATACGCCACCAAAAAGATTTCCACCATAGGCAAGTACTTCCTCACCGATCGCTTCTCCGATTTTTTCTTCCAGCTCTGTATCAAATGTTGCGCCTCTCAACATTGATACCGGAAATGCAGTACTTCTTCCATTGCCACAGACTACACCTCTCGGTCCGTCAACAAACAAAACCGGAGAAACATGCTGTTTTGTAATTCCGCCCGCAGGATACGGGAACTGATTATAATGCTCCTGTGTCCTCTTTTTTATCGCACCACGAACTTCCTCAAATGTCATAGTGCCGCTCATCAATGAAACTTTCTCTTCCAACGTAAGTGAATCAATGATTTTTTTTGCTTTTCCGTTATACTGCATTCGCTGTGTTCTCGTGTTTCCTGGCATTTTTCTTCCTCCTGCCTGATAATCTGTTCCTAATTCTCTTTAAGCAGTTTTTTCAGCAGTCGATGCGTTTCCTGCCTGTCAAATGAAAGATAGCCCTGTTTTTTCTTCTTATCACCGCGCTGCTTTGAAATCTTGCTTCTATATTCAGCTGGTGTCATCATTGTTTCTTTTTTGAATATACGGTAAAAAGTTTTTTCTGAACCGAATCCACAACAGTCAATAATATAATTGACAGATTTATCTGTTTCCGACAAATAATGGCGTGCCATTGCTACTCTCTGTATATCCAGAACTTCTTTTGCAGACATTCCTATATGTTTTTTCAGATACCGAATCATCGTTTTCTGACTTACACCCAGTTCTTTTACCGCATTCTGAAGGACTTCTTCCATTTTGAAGATGCTCTTTAACATAATCGAAGAATTTCATAACCAGATCCATTTCATTCTCTGCAATCTGCACATTTGAATGAATAACATATTCAACATATTCGATCAGATCTGCTATCAGCGTAATAAATTTCTGCTCTGCCACGAAAATATCCATTTTCCTGATCTTCCAAAGTTTCATGGGCAATCTTTGCTGTTTTTTTACAAAATACCGGTATGGCTTATGTGATTCCAGCTCATTCCGAACACTATCCAGATAAAAAATGTCGGATACTTCCTGTATTCTGCCCATCTTCCTGAAACAACACCGGATCTAATTGTATAAATACACATAGATTATCTTCTTCACCCTGTACACTGTGAACTGCTCTGGAATTTATAAGTACAATTTCATTTTCATGGTAAACAGTTGGCTCTGAATCATAAATAATCTTGATACTTCCCTTTAATACAAGACATATCTCGTATTCATAGTGCCAGTGGAACTGACTATTTCCTATATGTGTGACAAAAACATTTGCCGGATACTTTTTATCATAATCTACCGTTTCGAAAATGTATGAGCTCATTTTTTCTCCTTTATGTTTCCCTCGATTACATGCATGAGTATAGCATGTAATTATGCTGTTCTTTGTCATATAAAGATAACACCTCTGTCATTTATGGACATCTTGTATATATTGTATGTTTTTTATTTTCTTTTCATTTTTATTTTATGCGTTTTGTATATATTTTATATGCATTTTTTGTGCAATAATTACATTTACTATTTGTATTTCTGCCAAAAAGAGGTTAGAACACTATCGTTCCAACCTCTCACTTTATGTATCACTATTTTCTCTCAGACTGCTGATAAAAAACAATATTCTTTTTTACTTTTCCATTATTACATTCTCCTCTGCCTGTACATCCACCGCCACGCCATCCGGAACGCAATAGTTGTCAGCGTCATTCCTGCTGCCATGCTCACTGCAAAAAGGATCGTATAGATTCCGTCTTTCTGGAATTTCGCCCAGTCCTTCATCAACATCCAGTTCATGGTCCGGTAAAGTGCTGCTCCCGGAATCAGCGGAATTGTCGCGGAAACCAGGAATACAGTTACCGGCGTTTTATGAATTCTTGCCATACATTCTGCATACAAAGTAATAGCTACTGTTGACCAGAAACCGCACACATACGGACTTGGCGTTATGAACTCTACTGCCAGATATACAGCCCAGGACAGACATCCACCCAATGCCGCAAACCAGAGTTTTTTTCCATGGATATTAAATAATGCCGCAAAGCCGAGGGATCCTGTGAAGGATACGACCAGCTGTATGATTTCCCGCATGTTTTCCTCCTGAATAAAATCATAACTACTCTCAAATGCTCCCATTATCTGCTGCATTTCGCTACTCCGCAATTGATGCAGTATCTAAACTCCTCATTCACTGCTTATTGCTTTTCGCAACCTTCAAGAGAACTTCCCTGATTCGGTTAAAACAACAGATTCGCCACCGTAAAACCAAGGCCCACGACCAGTGCCAGCAAAAGTGCCTCCATACATCGGATCAAACCTGTAATGGTATCTCCTGAAAACATATCGCGCAATGAATTGGTAAATGCAATTCCCGGTATCAGAAGCATGATATTTCCGATACTGATCAGATCCGCATGATGTCCAAGCCCGATCAGAACTGTAAGATTGGAAAGTACTCCGCCGGCTCCGCAGCAAAGAAGCACTGTCAGCAGCGAGTTTAATGCGCCCTTTTTTACAAAAGCCTCAAACAGCTTCAGAGCGATACCAATCAGCGCAGAAGCGATCATATCGTTGACATCTCCTCCGAAAAACACGGAAAAAGAACCTGAAATTACAGCATAGATCAAAATCTGCGTTTTAAAAGAATATCCTTGTTTATCCCGAATCTTTTCCAGCCCCTTCTGGATCTCCTCCGGCTTCGGCCGATACTCACAGATATATCTAGAAAGCTGGTTCAGGTCATCCAGCCGTCCCAGATCATTGGACATTCCCGGCACACGCCGCGTCTGGGTGCATATTCCAAAATCCTCTCCATAAATAGTCGTCACAATACTGGATGTGATAGAAAAGACATCCGCCCGGGTGGCTCCATATGCCAGGCAGATCCGCCGTATGGTATCTTCCACACGTCCAACCTCTGCTCCGCAGCAAAGAAGCTGTTCACCAATTGTCATCGCATAATATAAATACTGTTCCGCTTCCTCCCGCGTCATCCGGCATCCCTCACTTTCCTGCTTTATTTCATTTTTATCTATTTTAGGACACGTAAATATTAAAATCAACAAGGATTTTTTGTCTTAATATTCATTTCTTCTATATTTCCTCAAAGTAATAAGCAGATATTTTCGCTCAAAATAAAACACCACCCGGACAAAAAAGATATCTATCCCTTCTGTCCGGATGGTGTTTGTGTTTGAAAATCCAATGCTCTGCTCAGTTTTTATTTATTTGAAATCTAATAGATCTTATGCAAGTTTTCCGCCAAGTTCACGGCAAGCTGCAAGTCCTTCATCATCAGGTGTGTTGTTTACAATGAGTCCTTCATCATCAACAAGCTCTGCGCCTGCGTCTTTTGCTCTGCCGCACCATGTTCTCATCCACTCTCCGTCGCCCCAGTCATAGGAACCGAAAAGCGCAACTTTTTTACCGGAAAGTTTGCCTTCCAGATCAGAGAAGAATGGCTCGAACTCACCATCCTCAAGCTCCTCATCTCCCATTGCCGGACAACCAAGTGCCAGAACATCATAAGAGAGAGCTTTATCTACATCTGCATCTGCAACTTCCATGATCTCAACATCCGCACCAGCTGCTTTTGCGCCTTCCTCAACAGCCTGTGCCATTGCCTCTGTGTTACCTGTGGAAGACCAGTAAATAATTCCTACCTTGCTCATCTTAAAAACCTCCTGTTTTTAAACTTTATATTATACGCACATCTGAGATGTACAGAGATGCTTCATACCAACAACCTGCAAAATCGAATACCCCGCACGGATCTGCGCCGCAGTAAACTCCCGGCACTTATCGTAGCTGTCAAAAATCCTGCGAGCCTGCTCCACATCATCATAAACCTTCCAGTAACCACACATCTTGCAGCCACTGCCTCCGAACTTCCGGAAGCCCTTCACATCTTCAATGGGATAACCCAGGAAAAGTCCGATCTCATGAGGAAACTCCGTCTTATGAAAAAATCTCTCCTTCAAACGGGCGATCATCTCATCCAAAGAACTATCTATATTATACCCATCCTGAAGCAAAAGTTTCCTGGCTTCATCCTGCTTAAGATATTCCTGCAGCATATCCGGCCGGTACACCAGAAGAAGATAATGCTTCCTGCATCCACAGATGATCTCCATACGGATACCTTCCCGTTCAAGACTCTCCTCATAATCCGAAATGATCTCCGGCAGCTCCGGCATTTTTTCCTTGGAAAAGGAAACAAGATTCGCCGGTTTCATTCCCATTAATACAGGGGAACAATGATAACCCATGACAGATTCAAATTTTTCACAAGTCATTTGCATTCTCCTTTACATATTAGTTAGATTTCTCTAACTGTTGTAAATATACTACCAAAGTTAGTCTCTGTCAACTTATTTTTATAAATTTTCACCGAGAATTTTTACTGATAAAATCCTATCATTAAGGGCACAATATTCCTTATAACAAACACTCTGTCAGACATCCGACTGCCAGTTCTCACCATTTAACCGAATCAAGTAAGTCCTCTGCAGGGTTGCAAATATCTCCTACACCTGCAGCGTAAAAATACTCATTTACATCCAACTCATAAAATGAAAATATTTCAGGATAATCATATCCAAACCTCTTGACAAACCTCCCTCTGTCATGTATTATAATATCAGTAATAATTACTATTACTGATAGGAGGAAACATTATGGCAGCACTTAAATACAGCCGTCAGCGAGAGTCCATCAAGGAATTTCTGAGATCCAGAACAGATCATCCAACGGCAGATACAGTATACGAGAATCTTCGACAGATCTACCCGAACATCAGTCTCGGAACTGTCTACCGTAATCTTTCTCTTCTCAGTGACATCGGTGAGATCCGGAAGCTGACCAATTTCGGAAGCGCGGATCGCTACGATGGAAGGGTCGCACCACACTCACATTTCATGTGTACCAGATGCAACCGGGTGATCGATATGCAGTCAGACAGCCTTAACGGAATTCTTGAACAGGCAGCTGCAGAATTTATCCACGGAAAAGTCTTTGACGTAGACGCAAGCTTCTATGGGATCTGCAAGGAATGCCTGAAAAAAGAAGAAAAACAAGCTTGACAAAATAAAGATCACATGGTATTATGAAACAGTAATAATTACTATTATTAATTCAAAAGAAACAAAAATAAACAATATATTTCAAAAAAGAAAAGGAGATTATTACTATGGCTAAATGGGTATGTACAGTATGTGGATATGTTTATGAAGGCGAGCAGGCACCGGAAGCCTGTCCAGTATGTAAAGCACCAGCTTCTAAATTCCAGAAACAGGAAGGCGAGCTCTCATGGGCAGCTGAGCATGTTGTAGGTGTAGCTAAAGGCGTCAGCGAGGACATCCTTGCAGATCTGAGAGCTAACTTCGAGGGCGAGTGCTCTGAGGTTGGTATGTATCTTGCAATGGCTAGAGTAGCTCACAGAGAGGGATATCCGGAAGTTGGAATGTACTATGAGAAAGCAGCTTACGAGGAAGCAGAGCATGCAGCTAAATTCGCAGAGCTCCTTGGTGAGGTTGTAACAGACAGCACAGAAAAGAACCTTCAGATGCGTGTAGAGGCTGAAAACGGCGCTACAGCAGGTAAATTCGACCTTGCAAAACGTGCGAAAGCAGCTAACCTTGACGCAATCCATGACACAGTACATGAGATGGCTAAAGACGAAGCAAGACACGGCAAAGCATTCGCTGGACTGCTTAAGAGATACTTTGGTAAATAAGAAATCCGCATAAAATCGGAATTTTTACAAGAGGGAACCATGTAAAATGGTTCCCTCTTTTTTAATGTTTCTGATGGAGATGTGCAAATTAGTGTACAGATTTTTCAATCTTCCGCACACTATCTGCTCTTACCTGCTCCCGAAGCTCCGTTAGATAATCTGAGAATTTCACCTGTTCATTTCCGTAGGTCATCTGCAGGTTATATTCCAGTGGGATCCAGGTTTTGATGTCGGATTCATTGTGCTGGATCAGCGCTTCCAGTTTGTCCAAAGCTTTGTAGATTCTGGTTTCCAGAGTCTGCTGTGCTTCCATTTCCTGATACAGTTCTGCCATCTCTTTATCAAATGGTTCCGGCAGAGTTTTCACCCATTCACCCAGCACATCGGCTTCTTTTTCTGAATCTTTTACTGTTTTTTCAAAAGCTGGGATATCCCCGGTAAAAGCTTCTCCCATATCATGGATCAGACACATTTTCATGATCTTCAGAAGATCTGCCTCCGGAAACTCGTCGCTGACAAAATATGCCATCAGAGAAATTCTCCAGGAATGCTCCGCAACACTCTCCCGCCTGCCTCCGGATGTATAGCAATGACGCACTGCATCTTTTAATCGTTCTGCAACAGAAAGTACTTCAATCAGTTTTTCTGGTTTCATATTCGTTCTCTCTCCTCCGTCTTTTCATAATATTTTCACTGACACCAATTCTGTTCATTACTATACCATATCTCCGGTCATTGAAAACAGATGAAAAACAGAAGATTCCATTCTGAAAAAATTTGTCTCAACTAATTTATAAAAAAATATAAACTTTATTGCATTTTTCTCCATAATCGTCATAATGAAATTATAAACAAAAGAAAGAAGGTGATTGCCGATGGATATCACGGTGTCGGATGAGGTCTCACAGGAATATCATGAGCTTGTGAAGAACATCCTCTGTAACAGAGAGTTCCTGAAGCTGAGCCTGTACACCCACCACCAGTGGACCACACGGCTCATGCACAGTATCAATGTTTCTTACCTCTCCTGGTTCATTGCCAGGAAGCTGGGATGTGACGAGAAAGCCGCCGCAAGGGCAGGGCTTCTCCACGATTTCTGTCCCTATGACTTCAGGGCGGAGACTCCGACCGGTGAGCATCAGGCGTTTTATCACCCGAAGGCTGCCGCAGACAACAGTGCCGCACACTTTGATGTCACAGACAGAGAGCTGGATGCGATACTCTCACATATGTTCCCTCTGGGACCTCTTCCACGCAACAGGGAAGCCTGGATCATCAGCTTTGCCGATAAAGCCTGCGCCATCGCGGAAGGCTGCCATATCGCCATTGCACTGGCCAGGCGGAACCGGATTGTCATCAATCCGGCATAATTTTCACACAAAAAACAGGGCCGTCGCCACTTCTGACGCGCCCTGTTTTTGTGTGGAAATTTATTTTATGGTAATACTTTGCAGATTACTTTATATATCTTAGTTCTCTTTCACAACAACCTTATCCAGATGCCAGATATCATCTACATACTCCTGGATGGTTCTGTCGGATGTGAACTTACCGCTGCATGCTGTGTTAAGAAGTGCCATCTTAGCCCAGCGTTTCTCATCTTTGTATGCTTCCTCAACACGTTTCTGTGCTTCTGCATAGGAACGGAAGTCGCCAAGGATGAAGTACTGGTCAGGTCTCGGCATGTTGCGTTTGTCGAGAAGTGAATTGTAGATGTCACGGAACATCTCTGTATCGCTGGAGAAGGTTCCGTTAATCAGCTGCATCAGTACCTGACGGATCTCCGGATCTGTGTTGTAGATGAAGTCCGGATCGTAACCGCCGTTGTTCTCATAGTTGATGATCTGGTCGGAGCTCATACCGAAGATAAATGCATTCTCCTCGCCAACCTCCTGTACGATCTCAACGTTAGCACCATCCATGGTTCCAAGTGTCGGAGCACCGTTCAGCATGAATTTCATGTTACCTGTACCGGAAGCCTCTTTACTTGCTGTGGAGATCTGCTCGGAAACATCTGCTGCCGCAAAAATGATCTCAGCGTTGGATACACGGTAGTTCTCGATGAATACAACCTTCAGCTTGCCGTTGATGGAAGCATCATTGTTTACAACATCTGCCACACAGTTGATCAGCTTGATGATCTTCTTTGCACGTGCGTAAGCTGCGGAAGCTTTTGCACCAAAGATAAATGTTCTTGGATAGAAATCCATCTCCGGATGTGCCTTGATCTGGTTGTACAGATAGATCACATGCAGGATGTTAAGAAGCTGACGTTTGTACTCATGAAGTCTCTTAACCTGGATATCGAAGATAGAGTGCGGGTCAACCTCAACACCATTGTGCTCCAGGATATATTTTGCAAGACGCTCTTTGTTCTTGAACTTGATGGTCATGAACTCCTGAAGAGCCTTCTCATCGTCTGCGTAAACCTTAAGCTTGGAAAGCTGGGAAAGATCTGTGATCCAGTCCGGTCCGATCTTGTCTGTTACCCAGTCAGCCAGAAGCGGGTTTCCATGAGCAAGGAAACGTCTCTGTGTGATACCGTTTGTTTTGTTGTTGAACTTCTCAGGCATCATCTCATAGAAATCCTTCAGCTCCTGATTCTTGAGGATCTCGGTATGAAGGCGTGCAACACCGTTTACAGAGTAGCCTGCAACGATCGCAAGGTGAGCCATCTTAACCTGTCCGTCATAGATGATCGCCATCTTCTTAACCTTCTCGAAGTTTCCAGGATATTTCTGCTGGATCTCAAGAATGAAACGACGGTTGATCTCCTCGATGATCTGGTATACACGCGGAAGCAGTCTGGAGAACAGCTCGATCGGCCATTTCTCAAGTGCCTCGGACATGATGGTGTGGTTGGTGTAAGCACAGCATTTTGTTGTGATATCCCATGCCTGATCCCAGCCAAGACCTTCCTGATCCATAAGAATACGCATCAACTCTGCAACTGCAACTGTCGGATGAGTATCATTCATCTGGAATACAACCTTCTCATGAAGCTTGGTAATGTCGTCGTGTGTTTTTTTGTATTTGGCAATCGCTGCCTGAAGGCTGGCAGATACGAAGAAGTACTGCTGTTTCAGACGAAGCTCTTTACCTGCCATATGGTTATCATTCGGATAAAGTACCTCAACGATAGTACGTGCAAGGTTCTCCTGCTCTACTGCATTGTGATAATCACCCTTGTCAAAAGAGTCAAGGTTGAAGTCTACGATCGGCTCTGCATCCCAGATACGAAGTGTGTTTACAACATCATTGTTATAACCTGTGATCGGCATATCGTAAGGAACAGCCTTAACTGCCTGATATCCTTCATGGATGAATTTATTCTCGTTCTTCACCGGATCCCACTCAACGCGTACATATCCGCCGAAATGAACCTCTTTTGCATACTCCGGACGACGGAGTTCGAAAGGATATCCGTTCTTCAGCCAGTTATCCGGTGCCTCTACCTGATAACCGTCACGGATCTCCTGCTTGAACATACCATAACGGTAACGGATTCCGCATCCGTATGCACAGTAGTTCAGAGTTGCAAGAGAATCCAGGAAGCATGCCGCCAGTCTTCCAAGTCCACCGTTTCCAAGAGCCGGATCCGGCTCCTGGTCTTCAATGCAGTTAATATCAAGTCCAAGCTCCTCAAGAGCCTCCTTAACCTCGCCGTATGCGCCAAGGTTGATCAGATTGTTTCCAAGGGCACGGCCCATAAGGAACTCCATGGACATATAATATACGATCTTCGGGTCCTGTTTTTCATACGCCTTCTGGCTCTTGAGCCAGTTGTCAATGATAACGTCCTTCACAGTGTAGCTTACAGCCTGAAAAATCTGCTCCTGTGTAGCCTCTTCCAGTGTTTTTCGATAAAGGAATTTTACGTTTTCTTTTACGCTTTTTTTGAATTCCTCTTTCTCAAACTGCTTGTCAATCATTAGTTTTCCTCCTGTACTTTGGATACTCCCAGTGTTACAGCCTCTTTGTTGATGTTCCATTCTTTGGTGTAACCCTCTGCTTCTCCCAGAACAATGTTTTCTGCCAGTACTTCACATTTGATCTCATCCTGGTTTGCTTTCATGATATCCATGATCTTATCGTTATCTTTTGCATAGACAATGATCTTGTCCATGACTTCGAAACCAGCCTCTTTACGCATGGTCTGCACCTTACTGATGATCTCGCGGACAAAGCCCTCCTGGATCAGTTCAGGTGTAAGGTTTGTATCAAGGACAACGGATGTCTCACCGTCTGTCTCTGTAACATAACCCTCGCTCTGGGCTGTTTCGATCAATAAGTCTTCCTCTGCAAGCTCGACCTTATTTCCGTCAATGTCAAGAACGAGAACGCCATTGTCTCTCAGCTCTTTCATTGCTGCGGTTCCGTCGATCTCAGAGAGTGCGGTACGGATGCCGTTCAGAAGCTTACCGTATTTCGGTCCTACTGTACGGAGCTGCGGCTTGAAGCTGTAGGAAATGAAGGACTCTACATCATCTGCGAATTTCACTTCTTTTACATTGAGTTCATCTGCGATGATATCTGTGTAGAATTTATCCATAGCTTTCTCAGCCTTTACATACATGGTTCCGATCGGCTGACGGTTCTTGATGTTTGCAGTATTTCTGCATGCACGACCAAGAACAACGATCTCAAGAAGCTCTTCCATGTTTGCCTCAAGATCCTTGTCGATCCATGCTTCGTTTACCTCCGGGTAATCGCAGAGATGGATACTCTCCGGAGCGTCTGCATCAATGCTTCTTACAAGGTTCTGGTAGATATCCTCAGTCATGAACGGGATCATCGGAGCTGCAGCCTTGGCAACTGTTACCAGCGCTGTGTAAAGTGTCATGTAAGCATTGATCTTATCCTGCTCCATGCCCTTTGCCCAGAAACGCTCACGGCTTCTTCTTACATACCAGTTACTCATATCGTCAACAAATTCCTGGAGTGCTCTTGCAGCCTCCGGAATCTTGTAGGAACCAAGATCCTCATCGACAGTCTTTACCATGGTATTCAGCTTGCTGAGCAGCCATTTATCCATAACCGGAAGCTTATCGTAATTTAAAGTATATTTAGTTGCATCAAAATTGTCAATGTTCGCATACAGTACGAAGAATGCGTAGGTGTTCCACAGAGTGCTCATGAACTTTCTCTGTCCCTCTACAACTGCCTTGCCGTGGAAACGGTTCGGAAGCCATGGAGCACTGTTGATGTAGAAATACCAGCGGATCGCATCTGCGCCGTATTTGTTCAGTGCGTCAAACGGATCTACGGCATTTCCCTTGGACTTACTCATCTTCTGTCCGTTCTCATCCTGTACATGTCCCAGAACGATTACATTCTTATACGGAGCCTTGTTGAAAAGCAGTGTGGACTCAGCAAGAAGGGAGTAGAACCATCCTCTTGTCTGGTCAACAGCCTCGGAGATGAAGTCTGCCGGGAACTGCTGCTCGAACAGGTCTTTATTCTCAAATGGATAATGATGCTGTGCAAAAGGCATTGCTCCGGAATCGAACCAGCAGTCGATTACCTCCGGTACACGGTGCATGGTCTTGCCGCAATCCGGACACTTCATGGTGATATCATCAATGTATGGACGGTGAAGCTCGATGGTCTTCGCACGCTCGTCACCACTCTTCTCATAGAGATCCTGGCGGCTTCCCACGGATTCCATATGTCCGCACTCACACTGCCAGATATTCAGTGGTGTTCCCCAGTAACGGTTTCTGGAAATACCCCAGTCCTGAACGTTCTCAAGCCAGTCACCGAAACGTCCCTTACCGATGCTCTCCGGAATCCAGTTGATAGTATTGTTGTTACGGATCAGATCATCCTTTACTGCAGTCATCTTGATGAACCAGGACTCACGTGCATAGTAGATAAGCGGTGTGTCACATCTCCAGCAATGCGGATAATCATGCTCGAATTTCGGTGCGTCAAAAAGCTTGCCCTCTTTGTCAAGGTCTGTGAGAACCATCGGGTCCGCTTTCTTTACGAATACACCTGCGTATGGTGTCTCTTTGGTCATGTTACCCTGTCCGTCTACGAACTGTACGAACGGAAGGTCATACTCACGTCCGACACGGCTGTCATCCTCACCAAATGCAGGTGCGATATGAACGATACCAGTACCATCACTCATGGTAACGTAGTTGTCACAGGTTACGAAGTGAGCTTTTTTGTGCTGTTTTGCTGCAGCCTCTCCTGTACATGCAAAAAGCGGCTCATATTCTCTGCGCTCAAGGTCTGTTCCTTTATATTTCTCAAGGATCTCATATGCAGGCTCATCATCCTTTGCAAGCTTGCCGAGAACCTTGTCCAGAAGTGCCTCTGCCATGTAGTAGGTATAGCCGTCTGCTGCTTTTACCTTACAGTAGATCTCATCCGGGTTTACACAAAGTGCAACGTTGGATGGAAGTGTCCATGGTGTTGTTGTCCATGCCAGGAAGTATGCGTCCTCACCAACAACCTTGAAACGCACGATCGCAGAGCGCTCTTTAACAGTCTTGTAGCCCTGAGAAACCTCCTGTGCGGAAAGCGGAGTTCCACAGCGTGGGCAGTAAGGAACGATCTTAAAGCCTTTATAAAGGAGACCTTTTTCCCAGATCTCTTTCAGCGCCCACCACTCGGACTCGATGAAATTGTTGTCGTATGTTACATACGGATGCTCCATGTCAGCCCAGAAACCAACGGTAGAGGAGAAATCCTCCCACATTCCCTTGTATTTCCATACGCTCTCCTTACACTGCTGAATGAACGGCTCCATTCCATACTCCTCGATCTGCTCCTTGCCGTCAAGGCCAAGCTTCTTCTCGACCTCAAGCTCAACCGGAAGTCCGTGAGTATCCCAGCCTGCTTTTCGCGGAACCATGTAGCCCTTCATTGTACGGTATCTCGGAATCATATCCTTGATAACTCGTGTCAGAACGTGTCCGATATGTGGCTTACCATTTGCGGTAGGCGGTCCGTCATAAAATGTGTATGTCTCGCCCTCTTTACGGCTGTCCATACTCTTTTCGAAAATCTTATTGTCTTTCCAGAATTTCTCAACTTCTTTTTCACGGTCAACAAAATTCAGATTCGTGTCAACTTTACGATACACAATATTTACCTCCTGTGTCTGATTACTGGCTGCTGTCTCATCTATGAGGCCACAGCGGATTACTTCTTCACAGATACCTGTTCGTGCCAATGCATCGGGCACTTATAAAAAAAGACCCCATCCTGTAAAAGGACGAAGTCTGATTCGCTGTACCACCTGTTACATTATACGGGCCTGTGTCCGGGTTCCTGCGTCTTTCTTTACAGTTTCTTATTGATTCTGCTGCAGGCTCCTGTGTCATGTCTTTCCATGACGGACATTACTGTATCTGCCGATATATGTTCCCTGTAACGGAGGAAATCCGTCAGTTCTTACTTAATCATTATCTGTATCTCAGATACTCTTCCCGGCTGCGCCGGACAACTTCAGAACTGAAGCTCAGGAGTGATATTCCATCATACTTACTCGCCCCGGGCTCTCACCCTCCCCGGTTCGCTGAAAGCTTTCCATATGACTTACTGTCTCCGTCTTCGCTTTTTCATATACGCTGTATATTATAGGTTGGGGAAATTCCATATGTCAAGTGTTTTTGCCGGATTTCAGCTGTTTTCCTCTTATTATATGTATGTTCATTTTATCTTAATGGAATTTTCACAGACTGAAAGTAGTTTTTCCAGAAGGAAAGTGGTATACTACTACAGAATCTCACGGGTACAATACAACTATTATTGAAAGGTCTATTAAAATGAGTATTACGAAAAAACGATCTCTGCGCCAGATCTTTGCCGGAATCCTCTGCATGGGAATCCTGATTACAGGCGCACAGCCATGTGCAGCTGCTGCTTATGGATATGATGAGTACGGTGATCCTATTGTCACCGCAACACCAGTTCCTGACAGCCAGAGCGGACAGGCTGCACAGGTCACACCTGCCCATTCCAGTTACTACAACCAGGCAGCTGATACCGACTCCATTGACGGCTGGCCAACCGGCCCAAATATCGAAGCCCAGGCTGCAGTTCTTATGGATGTAAATACAGAAGCAGTTCTTTACTCCAAGAATGCTGACACTAGGCTTTATCCTGCAAGCATTACCAAGATCATGACAACACTTCTGGCATGTGAGAATTTAAGTTCCAAGGATAACATCGTTGTTTCCGAGAACGCTTCAACCAGTGTAACTGCCGGCGATTCCAGTATTTATGCAGCTCCTGGTGAAGAATTTACACGAAATCAGGCACTGATGGCTGTTATGCTCCAGTCTGCAAACGAGATGTCTGTAGCAGTAGCAGAACAGGTTTCCGGCTCTGTAAAAAAATTCACAGAACTTATGAACTGGCGTGCAAAGCTTTTTGGGTGTAAAAACACTCACTTCAACAATCCGAATGGCCTTCCGGATGAGAACCATTACACCACAGCTTCTGACATGGCCAGAATTGCAAAATCCGCCTGGCTGAATCCGCTTTACCGTAAATTCTGTACCAGGCGATATTATGAAATCCCGGCCACCAATAAATTCGCAGAAGCACGCCAGCTTCTCAATCACCACAAGATGATCAAGAACGGCGAATACTACTACGAGGGTGTCCTTGGCGGAAAAACAGGATACACAGATGCTTCCGGCAATACTCTTGTCACCTACTGCAAGCGCGGAAACATGACTCTGGTTGCAGTGATCCTGAATTCTACTTCTGCTGCAAATGCCTACAGCGACACTGCTTCACTTTTTAATTATGGTTTTGAAAATTTTGAAAAAGTGGATATGAAAGTTTCCATGAATCCAGTCCCATTTAAGGTACTCCCATGTGACAAATATATCCTTAAAGATAACGGAAATACTTATCCGTTTTATTACAAGACTAAAGTTTATGTAACTTTGCCAAAAGGCATCAAGAAATCAAAACTTAACAAACGCCAGGCCGTTCTCTCGAATGCTGCCGGCCCGCTGCGTCTGAAAAGCAAATACTACTATAATAAACATCTGGTTGGCTGGGGAATGCAGTACGAACGGAATGTCGTATCAGACCTGCTTCTCCAGACCTCTTCTTAAAAGTTTCTTGCGGCGGAGAGATTCATGCTTTTCACGGATCTCATCCGCTGCTTCTGTATCATTCACTTTCAGGGTTTTTACTCCGAAATATTTTCCCTCGTCTGTTTTACGGATACGGATCTTTCCTGCAACAGGGCCATGCTCATGGCAAAGCGCAAGACAATAATATACCTTGGAATTATTGGTACTGAACCAGCGGATCTTTCGCTTTGCCGGACATTTACAAACAGGACATATCGTACTGATCATATTCCGGTCTTTCATTAATCGCTCTTTTGATACAAATTCCCTGGACACAAACTTGTCGTGATCTGTATAGAAAATATAGATTTCTTTCTCTTTTGACTTCGGATTCTGGTATACATCCAGGGATGGATGACGGATCATGCAGGCTTCGTCAATCTCCAGAAGAATCCTTGCCGTATAGCTGGCATCTGCCAGTGCACGGTGAAAATCCCGGTTTTTTGGAAGATTAAGATAGTCAATGGCATATTCCAGAGAACGTCTGGCGATCCCATCTTCGAATTTCACACTGAAAAGCTTCTGCACATCATAATAATGTACCGGTCCGGGCATCAGTTTCAGTAGATTATAATATTTCATATTCCGCTGAAGTTCCATAACATCCTGATTTCCCCAGGTAAAAAAACGGTACTCCTCTCCGCACCATTCCAGAAAATTTCGGATAGCTCTTGGAAACGGGATTCCATTCTCAAGCTCATGATAATCCACATGGATCACCTCATGGATGCTGTCGTGGATCCAGTGGTACACTTTGGGCTTGATCAGGCACTGGAAAGTGTCTATGATCTCTCTTTTTTCATTTAATTTTACTGCCCCGATCTCAATGATCTCAAAAGGGAGCCGGCTGTCCGGATGTCTTCTTCCGTCCGGATTCTGGTTCCATTCCAGGTCAAATACAATATAGTTCATGGGTTTTCTGTCCTCTTATCTGACAGTGTGTACAGATATCTTTATGAAGAGCAGGCACTGTGTTCTGCTCCTCTATATCTTATGAATGCAGCTGCTTCATGGTCTGATCCCGGTTATTTCCCGGTTCTGCACTCAGAAACAGAATAAATCGCTTCGAACAGCTCCTGCTGAAAGCGCTCTGTATCTGCGTCTGTCAGAATCATATCTTTTATTTTTCTTCATCGTGAAGCCACCAGCGGAAATCGCATAATGTGGCACCCCGTCCGGCACCATCGGAGCAATCCACATCCAGGAGCACTTTTTCTGTCTTAAAGAACTCCGGATGAAGGAGATACATAAACGGTACTGCATCGTGAATACTTGCCACGCAGCGATATTTGGAAGAATTTTCAAGTACATAGCCAGCCATATCTCCACAGGCTCTGGCTGTCGGATCACCGGACTGGCATAATTTCATGATCTGATTTCTGGTAAGATTGCATTTCAGGGTAGCATCCAGTCCGCACATCACCAGTGGGATACCGGAATCGAATACGATCTTCGCAGCTTCCGGATCTGCATAAATGTTGAATTCTGCTGCCGGTGTGATGTTTCCGCCTTTTGCTGCGCCGCCCATAAATACAATTTTCCAATCTTATTCTTTATTTCAGGAAAAACCTTCAACAGAAGTGCAAGATTAGTCATTGGCGCAGTTTCAATCATTACTACCTGCTCACCTTCCGGAAGTCTGTTCAGAAGCTCACGGATAAAAAGCACTGCATTGTCTGATACAGCCTCTGATTTTGCTTCCGGCAGCACACAATGGCCAAGCCCTGTCTCTCCGTGAAATTCTTCCGCATGAAGTACCTCTTTCACAAGAGGACGTTCCTGGCCTCTTGCCACCGGAACATTCAGTCCGTAAAAATCTACCAGCTCCAGTGCATTCTTCGTCACTTTATCAATAGTATTATTTCCTGCAAATGTTGTCACTGCAAGAAGCTCCAGCTCGTCCTGATGCGCTGCCACATATGCCAGCGCAATACCATCATCGATTCCCGGATCACAGTCCATGATAACCTTGATTCTCTCTCCCATATATTCACCTCTGTAAAAACTCTTTCCCCAATTTTATAGTATTGCCGAATTTCCGCTGTTTATCTGTTCCAAGTATAACAGAGTGAGGATGTAGTGTAAAGTTAATCAGAATTCACCTCTGTACTTCAGGCTGAAACATAAAGAACCCCTCTGCCGGGTATTGACAGAGGGGTAGGAAAAAAGGGGTTATATTCATTTATATAAACAAATGCAATGTGCAATTTGGAGTTTTAAGTCAGGCGGATAAAATTATCCGCATTCGGTCAACCAGCCATTATCTGGTTATCTCTGCAATATCCGTTTGGGTTGTTCCGGATATTGGCTTCAAAGTAAATGCCGATCAATCAATAGAAACAAATTTCTTCTCTTCTGCTTCTTTCTTAGTCTCTTCCTTCGGGAAGGTTACATAAAGGATTCCGTTCTCATATTTCGCATGGATATCTTCATGCTTAATGCTCGAGCCTACATAAAAGCTTCTGTTGCAGGTTCCTGTATAACGTTCTCTGCGAACATATTTACCTTTATCATCCTTCTCGTCCTTCTTCTCTTCTCTGGTGGCCTGAATGTTCAGATAACCATTCTTCAGCTGGATCTTCACATCCTCCTTCTTAAAGCCCGGAAGATCGATCTCCAATTCATAATTACCATCTACGTCACGGATATCTGTCTTCATCATATCCTTTACCTGAGGATAAGCATTGGAAACTGCCTGACGGCCTGTTGGATATCCCATAAAATCATCAAATAAATCTTCTCCGAAAATACTTGGCATTAACATAACTCATTCCTCCTGATCTATATTCGCTGCGTGCTGCGCAGGCGTTTTTAGTTTACTGTTTCTGAAAACATCTGCAAATTCTGTAAGAACTTTCTCCGGAAGATTTCTTTTTTCTCTCTTCCTTTGTTCTGTATGTACTATAACACGCATTATTAGCACTGTCAAGAGGTGAGTGCTAATATTTTTGTTATTTTTTTGCAAACCCTTTAAAATCAATGGTTTGCAGTATCTTATTTCTTTTGAAATTGTGATTTTTTCTGTTTTGACACCAATTTGACACCAATTTTTCTTTTTGT
>ENA-OUNH01000170-OUNH01000170.1-human-gut-metagenome-genome-assembly--contig:-NODE-170-length-24233-cov-4.640048_pt1 | contig 24233 bp, 23 predicted proteins | sample MGYA00242806_ERZ504814 | MGnify/ENA primary metagenome ERZ504814 (study PRJEB26092, sample SAMD00036389) | human gut metagenome | host: Homo sapiens | study: EMG produced TPA metagenomics assembly of...
GTTGTATAAATATTCCGTACTGTTTTTCCTTTTTAATTGTTTGTGCTTTTGCTTTCTTTGTCTGATATTTGTTGCTGACTGGCTGATTCTGAAGTGCAATCTGATAAATCTGACCTGTTGCAGCATTGGATACTAAACGATATTCTCCTTTTTTTAGTCCTGTATCAAAGGTTACCCTTTTATGATCATTTGCAACCGCTATCATCCTATTTGTAATTGTTTTCCATACACCTTTTTCCTTTTTTTGAAGGTAGAATGTAACATTTTTATTACTGTAATTAGATGGTTTGAGATAAATGCTTTGGCTGCTTCTCTTATCCGTTTTGAATTCTTGATAAATATTTTTATCCTGCCCTGACTGTGTATATAATATATTTGTCTGAAGTGGTGTCACATTATCTTTTTTTACACAAATTGTTGCTACAAATTCATCTTTTATCTGATCTGCCAGTTTTAGATAATATACTTCTCCCTTCTTTACATTTGGTACAAATACTTGTTGATCTTCTGTATCAAGAATTGTCGCTACTGCCTTTTTATCCTTATCATATACAGATACATTTGCACCAATTTCTAAAATACCATCTGCCTGTGGATAAACTGGAATCCATTTACTTTGTGATTTTGTTGAAAATTTGAACAAATCACTTGCTGATGCATCCATTTTCATGATGCTGACATGTTCTTGTGCCTTAACTTCTTCTGCATCCTGATAGGTTGCTGCAGATACATTCACTAAGCCTCCGAATGAACTAATCAAAAGACTCGTTGCAAGTGCATAGCTGTAAAATCTTTTTTGTTTCATAATGACCAACCTCCTTATTGGTTTAGTTATAGTTAATTGTTGCAAAATGTGCAATCACATTAGCATCTGATAAATGTACCTGTGTTCCATATTTGGAAATTCGTTTTACTTTGAACGCAGGATTTGATGGATAATATTTATCTGGATCATTTGCTGCATGGAAATCATGACATACTGCAACATCAGATCTTTTTCCCTGATAACGATATAATGTATTTCTCTCTGCACGATATGCCATATCAAATCTTTCTGGTACAAACTTAGAATTGTCTGCCTCATTTTTCTATACTGACCTTTTTTTTCGTTAATTGCATGCGTTATACTGTACCATGTTCCATTGTAATAACGATAGGTTGAATGTGCAAAAGTATCTGTTGAAGTATGCATTGCCACTCCAAATACAAACGCTTTTTTATTTGCATTGCTATAATTTTTGAAAAAGCTCTTCTTTTGTAGATTCGCCATCATTGAACGGATTCTTGAATAACTTGTATCTGTTAATCCGGGAATATCTGCTTTCGATACAGATGTATATGTTTTTCCTTTTCCGTATTCGTTTCCTATTTTGATCATAAAACGATAGCTTGCAAGATAATTTACTTCCTCATTTCCTGATCTTCTGATGCATTTACATTTACAAAAACCCCCATTAAACTCACCATTATACATATGCTAATTATTACTTTCTTCAAATTTCTTATCCTCCTCTTTCGTTATATATGGATTAACTGAACAATAACCTGAAATATCCACATCCTTTTCTCCATAATTTTCAATAAAAATTACGTAATCTCCACTTTTGTTTATTTTAAAACCATGCCATAAATTTCTTCCTTCTTCAATATATCTTTCCTTTCCATTTGGTTCAATAATTCCTATTGCTATTTTCTTACTAACATGATCCTCTTCTAACCCTGTGCTAACTGAAATTTCGATTTCTTTCCCTTTCTTTTTATCTATATATTTCTTTTTCGTTTCAATTCTTTCTTTTGCCTTAAGTTTTAAATCAAGAATTCCCGCATCATTAACATCTGGAATTATAGCTCCTTGTTTTATCACTTCTATTCCTTCTCTTTTTTGACTCCGTATTTTCTCTTTTCTGTCTATTTTATAATCTATAACTTTCTCTGTTTCTATTACTGATTCCTCATCCATTGTCTGATCTGCAACATAAACATATCCTTTTGCAAATCCAATCGTAGATGCAGCCACAGTTATCGAACTTATACCCAATATGATCAATATCAAACTAACTGCTGTTATCCTTTTTAATGGCTTTTGATTTAAATAAGACTGCATTCTTTTCATTCGAAGAACCAAAAGTTCACTATTTTCGCATAATCCCATGCAATATGTATTACATTCCTTTTCTTCCGTTGCTATATCTATGATCACGTTGAAATAAGTCTTCATGCTTTCTATATAATAGCTAGCTGTTCTATCACAATATGCTTCTCCCCATTGGTCTAACTGTCTTATCAAATCTTTCATTCCTGGATGAAACCAATAAGTAATATGGACCATCATAAAGATTGCTTTCCATAACAGATCATGATGTTTATGATGAATCAATTCATGGTGCAAAATAATATCTATTTCTTCTTCACCATATTCAATTTCAGGCAAAACGATTCTTCGATGAAAAATCCCATATGCCATTGGAATTTTTATTCCTTTGTGTTTTACAATATCAATATTATTTTTTTGTCCTAATTCACAACAAATCTGCTGTTTTTTCTTGATGATCTCAGGCTGACATTTTCTTCCTTTCTGTAACATTTTATGCATCTGATGCATCTTTTTCATATATATGAAAGCCCTTATCACACTTCCAATAAACCACACGATTCCTAATACTGTTAACAGAATTCTAATTTTATTCGCATACCAAAAATCAAAACCATACAATCCTTTCTTCTTTATTCCAAAAAGTACTATAATCCCCACTGGACACAGAAATGCTAATAGTACGATCTTCCATATCCAATAATTAATCTCCACATATCCCTTGCTTTCTGCAAGTCTTCCAAGTAACTTCCAAATAATATATATGATCGTTCCTAATATAAAATTAAGCAGTACTGCTGAAAACAGCATCAGCATATTTTTATATAAAATCCATATCATCTAATACACCTTTTAGCCTTTCTTTTTCGCTTTTTGGAATCTTTTCACTTAATGCAGTAAATAATTCTTTTGCTGATCCATCAAACCAATTGTCCAGTATATCTTCTGCTTTTTCTTTTCGATATTCTTTTTCCGAAATAATCGGATAAACATAGGCATTTCTTCCTCTTTTATCTACTTTCAAATATTCTTTATCTTCTAAACGGAATAGATAAGTTCGTATACTTGTTCTCTTGTATTCCTTGCCATACCGTTCTTTTAACTCTTTTCCAATTTGTAAAAATGGAATCTCTTCTCCGTAATCCCAAATACATTTCATGATCATTTCTTCTAAATTTGTTAATTTTTCCATATTCTCCACCTCTTTAAATAACTTTTTTAGTTATTTTTATATTAACATATTTTAATCATCCATTCAACTTATTTTTTAGTCGTTCGTATAACTTTATTGATTTGCTAATTATATCAATAAAAAAGATAGATGCCAAAATGACATCTACCCTTTTTACTTTATATCTCTAACAAGTCTTCCGATTTACATCCTAAAACTTTCCCAATCTTCAATACATCAATCGCTCTTGTGTGATTAATATTTCGTTTTTTTTGCTCAAATAATTGAATCTGTCTCAGTGCAACACCGGACAAATCTGCAAGTTCTCTTTGTGACAATCCTGCAATTTTACGTAAACGTTTTAAATTTGTTTCTGTATAATATTGATCCCATTTTTCATTGATTGCTTCTACGAATTTCATAATATCCATTTCATGATATACGGAATACATTTTTAGAAGATCTTCTATCGTTACTACTTTGTATATCTTCATAAACGGTCTTGCTGTATACCATTGATAGTACGCCAATGCCCAGCCAACCCAATATTCTGGTGATTTGTCCAAATACATTTCATCTGGAATTTCTTCCATTATAAGTCCTGCTGATCTTATTACTTCTTTTACTATTTCACAGCCATTTTTTCCTGCTATATATGTTGGATTTCCTTCTTGAAATTGTCTGGATACATCGGATACTAAAAACATTTTATAAAACTCGTCTGGGTCAAATTCATATTCATTTACTGCATAGTCTAACATATCTCCTAGAATTCTTTGTGCTGTTAGCAAATAGTCCTCAGAATAAGCGTGCATCTCCATTTTTATTTCCTCTTATTTTTATTATATCGCAAGTGCGATACTTCCTCAACAAAAATTAATATTTTCACTCCTACAATCCCAAAAACTGCAATAAAATCTCCATCTTCAATCGATCCACATGATCCTCCCAATCAATCTTTACCAGATCATTCACTTTATCAATTCTCTTTCTTATCGTATTAATATGCACATACATCTTCTCCGCGGTCACGCTGTAGTTCATATTATTTCCAGATAAATCTTTAATGTCTTTAACAACTCAATATTCTTCTCTTCTTCCATCATCTCCCGATATTTCCTTAACATTTCTTTTAACTCATTCTCAGGAATCTCAATCCATGTTAATGGTCCTAACATTTCGTATTCCCAGATATCCTTTTCAGGGAAGATAATGCTTCCCATCTTTAATACTTTCTGGCATTTCTTGACACATTCTCTGACTTCTAACAGTGTCTTTTCTTCCTGACAGATTCCAAATTCCAGTCTCATATCGGCAAATTTTAATCCGATGTATCTCTGGAATTCTTTTAATAATTCCGTTGTTGTGTCTTTGGTCCAGGGTATGCTGTTGTGGATCTTTTCTGATTCTAATAAGATCAAGCCATCATTTTCATCCAGAAAGGCAATCTTTCCGATCTTCCCTAACTTGCTTTGCTGGAAGGCTTCCAAAAATGTGTTTCTTTCATTTCGTGCGTTGTATCCTTCATTGCATTGGTGAAATACAATGTATTGATAAGCTGTATTTACGGAAATCCCTTGGATATTTGCCTGATAAAAGAGTTTCTTGGCATCTTTTTCTGTGTAATCGAGGGCTAAATGAATGAAGTTCTCAAATCCGATATTTCCCATATTCTCTGCGATCATGATCTGTTCATAGACTCCTTGCAATGTTAAAAACGCGATACGAATGGCAAATTCATCGTAGTAATCGATAAATTCTCTGGATTCCATCACGACAAAATATGCCTGCACGATATCTTCCATGACGATTGGAATAATGATCCAACTGACACGTGGTCCTTCTAAATTGCCAGGATTGATCAGGCGGATCCTTGCCATATTGATGTAATCGCATAAGGTATGTTTCGTATAGGGCATTGATGGTTCCCAATAATCGCTTTCGGATAATCCAAAGGATTCTGTGATTCGTTTAAAATCCGGGGAACTGTAGTAGCTTTTTTCTTCAGCAAGATCATAGATAAATGCCGGAAATTTCATCTCGACTTCTACGGCTCTTAGAATCTTATTGATCTTCTGGACTTTGTAGGATTGATCCGATACTTGCAGATGATTATTGCTGTGGACTTTGAATCTTCGGATCGTTCGGTTCATCACTGCGGTATTGATCTGACTCATCAATTCCATCCATGGAACAGAAAATGGCATACTGATCAGTGGAATCTCGTATTGGTCAAACAAATCTATTAATCGCTGTGGTATCTCGTCAAGATAGCGGCCTCGTTTGATCATCATGGCAGAGGTTCCCTGCATGCTTCCTGACTTAAATGCTTCTTCGAGGCAGTCTGGTTCCTGAGCTAATACATATCCTGAGGAAAGGACCAGCTCTTTTCCTTTTGCCCAGCGCAGGGCATCGGGTGCTTCAAGGAGGGTTGTTCCCTGAATCTCTTTGTGTAAGCCTGATTTCCCTGCGATCACGTGATAGTCTTTAAAGTATTCTAGTGTCAGTAGTTCCTTGACAGCGATTCCCATTCTTTATTTCCTCCATTTTTATCGTGTTTTTTCTATAAATCATTCATCTTCTATCAAACATCCATATATATAAGAAAAAATCCGATTCCTACTGCTCATAGGAACCGGATGCTTCTTTGCATATCGATCATTCTTCATACATCGGTGTGTATGGTTCTTTATTTCGTTCCTTAAATTCTTTTGTGATCTTCGCTAAGACCTGTGGTTTCGTAAAGAGATCATATGCGATTCCTGCTGCCACTTTGGATGCATATAAGGCTCCTTTATCTCCGATGGAAGTCCCTCCGCTTGCGGTTGCCTGCCATGTATGTGGAGAGCATCCAATTGGCCAGCATGCAGTTGTAAACAGACAGGTTGGCATGATCCTGCTAACATCTCCTGTATCAGAAGATGCACTTAGTTCTGCTTCTTTCCATTTATCTCTTGGCGAAACACCTAAGATCATTGCTTCATCATAAACTTGGTGAAGATTTTTTCCTTTCTCTATGATACCTTGTTCCACGGTTTTCTGCAACTCTTTTGCAAATCGTAGTTCTTCTTTTGTGTATTTGGGTCCATCTGCTTCAATCAGGTTCGCATATGCAAGGTCTGCAAATGCTTCGTTTGTGGATAACTCACAGCATCCACATCCCATTTCAATATCCACTGTCGTCTCTGTCATCATCGCTGCACCTTGTGCTACTTTCTTTAAACGTTCCATTGTGCTTTTGACATCCGTCATATGTGGTGCTCTGACAAAATACCATGCACTTGCTTTGTCTGGCACGATATTGGGTGCAAATCCACCACTGTCTGTAGAATAATGAATTCTTGTGCGGTCAATGACATGTTCTCTTAAATAGTTTGCTCCAACACTCATTAATTCCACGGCGTCTAAAGCACTTCTTCCCTGTTCCGGAGCAAATGCTGCATGTGATGATACTCCATGGAAATAAAATGTGCAGATGCATTCGCAAGATACGCTTGATCATGTGCCATGTTTGTATCAGATGGATGCCAGCTCACTGCTGCATCACATCCATCAAACATATGATGATATGCCATCTTTACCTTTCCACTTAACAGTTCTTCTTCTGGGCATCCATAGAATCTGACTGTTCCTTTTTGTTTCCCTTTTTCTAAGAAACGTTTGACCGCAATGGCTGCGGTTGTGGCTGCAGCACCTAACATATGGTGTCCACATCCGTGCCCGACACCATCTTCGGATACCATTTCTTTTGTGACATCTGCTTTTTGTGATAATCCAGGAAGTGCATCGTATTCTCCAAGAATTGCGATGACTGGTTTCCCTTTTCCGTATTCTGCAATAAACGCATGTTCTAAATGTTCATTGTTCTCAATCGTAAATCCTTCTTCACTCAAGATTTTTCTTAAGAAATTGGCGGATTCTCTTTCATTTCCAGATAGTTCTGGGTGATTCCATAAAGTATGACAAATTTCCTGACACAACGGATCTAACCCTTGCACTTCATCATAAACGTCCTGTTTGATCATTTTATCCCCTGCTTTCTATTCCTTTGTTGTATTCTTTAATGTCGCCATTCCAACAGCAATACTTACGAATACACATCCTAAGGTTCCAAGCCAATTGGATGCCCCTGGCAACCAGTTAAAGTATCCCATTCCGATCATAAAATATAAGATGATCGCAAATACAACCATAATGACGCTGTGTTTTTTCATTTTCATTCCAAATTGTACTAATAAAGCTCCAAATAAAGCTGGCAGCAAGTAGTTTAATGCGGCTTTGATCGTATCTGGAAGCATGGCTAATACAGAAGTTCCAAGGATTGCTCCGATCGTAAGAACGGATACGTTGATCACGATAGATACTGCCATTCCAAGGGTCGCAACAACAGATCCTTTCTCTGTTCCTGGCTCTACATCTGCTGCCACCTGTGCCATACTTGCACAAGGGATTCTCATGTTAGAGATATTTCCAGATAAGAATGCCATATAAGTTCCAGCAGCTCCAACGACTGGGAAGTAAGAGATCGGTTCTACAAACCATAACACTCCAAAAGCACTGGCTCCGCTGATAAATGCGGTTAATAATGCAGCTGGTTTTGGTAAGATTCCATAGACAACAGCTAATACAAGTGCTGGAGTAAAGGAAAGAAGAACTCCAAGGTATCCTGTGATCTTACCGATCTTATTGACTTGTGGTACATATTCTTTATTATAATAATCCTGATTGTTCATTATATCTTCCTCCTGCTTAGACTAATACTGTAATGATCATGGCTCCAAGAATTGTGATCGTCAGGGACCATTCTTTTAACCATCCGATCTCTTTTTTATTTGCAACTTTGGTAAGTACAAACATGATCACGGCTCCAAGCACACATGCTAAGGCATTCTTCCATGCTCCGCTCATTGTGATCTGGTCTGCTTTCATCATCATAGAATAAAATGGTTTGGATAAATGGCTTGCGCACATTGCTGAGAATACACCGATGATCGCACAAGAAGCAATCGTTGTCAGTGTTCCTGTATTTCCTCTGGAAACTTTCTTTTCGATCTTATCCATCTTATTTGCAGAGAATGTTGCAAATAACGCCCATCCGATAGAGCAAAGGATCATCGTCCATACAGCCATTCCTAAAGCTTCTGGTGTTAATGTGTCGGTTCCAAGCTGTACCCCGACAGCGGATGTTCCAAGTCCTGCTGCGATAGATTCAAACATAACGGAACCGATCATAGATAATCTCATCCATCCGATTGGTCCTCCTACAGATACTAACAGAGAAAGCATCGCACTTAATACAACGATGGATGGTCCGATCGATGTTACCGCACTGCTTTTCATTGCTTTTTTCATCTGTTTATCATTAAGTCCTAGTTTCTTTCCTGATTTGTAAGCGCCCCTTGCGAATAAGACTGCCTGTAAGATGACAAATGCCACTGGAAGTGCACAGGCCAGCCACATTGGGATACTATTTGCGATTTTCATTGCGTCCATATTTTTATCCTCCTTATCGGTCCGTGTGTTTTGTATGCAATTATATTACCTGTTTTGTTGGTGAAATGGTATGAAAATTTTTTCACTTTTTATCGGGGCGTCTTGGTTTTTGAAGATTTTTATGATAAATATCCTTTTGAGATGAAAATTTTTCACTCTCCTGTCTTTATTTTTGTAAATTCTGATAATAATCGAGCAAAAAGGCGTTAAAATTCTAACGCCTTTTTATGATCTTTATTCAATTTCTTCTCCGTTTGATGCAATGACTTTTTTATACCAGTAAAAAGATTTTTTAGGAGTTCTTTTTAATGTTCCATTGCCTTCGTCATCTTTATCTACATAGATAAATCCATATCGTTTCTTCATTTCACCGGTTGAAGCACTGACCAGATCAATGCAACCCCAGGAAGTATATCCCATAAGTTCTACCCCATCTTCTTCAATCGCTGCTTTCATTGCCTTGATATGTTCTCTATGGTATTCAATTCGATAGTCATCTTCAACATAGCCATTTTCATCTGGTTCGTCTACTGCCCCTAATCCATTTTCTACAATAAATAATGGCTTCTGATATCTGTCATATAATTCATTCATTGTGATACGAAGACCTAATGGATCGATCTGCCACCCCCATTCACTTGCTTTTAAATAAGGATTTCTTACTGTTGCAAATGCATTTCCTGCTGTCGTATCAATTTCTGGATCTGTGCTTGCACAACGGGAAGAATAATAAGAAAAAGATACAAAGTCTGCTGTATTTTCCTTTAATAATTTCTCATCTGCATCTGTTATATCAATCTTTATCTGCTCTTTTTCAAACATTTTCTTTGCATATGCTGGATATTCTCCTCTCGCCTGAACATCAATAAACAGATAATTTTCCCTGTCTTTTTCCATGGCCTTAAATACATCTTTTGGATCACAACTATAGGCATATGTTTTTCCAGCTGCCAACATACATCCAATCTGGTTATCTTTATCTATCTCATGTCCGATTCTCACAGCCATTGCAGATGCTACCAATTCATTGTGTGCTGCCTGATATTTTGCCTGTTTCTGGTTCTCCCCTTCTTCAAACACAAGACCTGCTGCCATAAATGGTAAATGCAGGATCATATTGATCTCGTTAAATGTAATCCAATACTTTACGATTCCTTTATATCTGGTAAATAAAACTCTTACCAATCTTTCATAAAAATCGATCAGTTTTCGATTCTTCCATCCACCATATTCTTTGATCAAATGCATTGGGCAATCAAAATGTGTGATCGTTACCAAAGGTTCGATCCCATATTTTAGACATTCTTTAAAAATATCGTCGTAAAACTTCAGGCCTTCCTCATTAGGTTCAAGTTCATCTCCCTTTGGAAATATCCTGCTCCATGCAATGGATAAACGAAATACTTTAAATCCCATTTCTGCAAACATTGCAATATCTTCTTTATAATGATGATACATATCAATTCCCTGCATTGCCGGATAATCGTGTTCTTTATCTGGTTCTAACATTTGTTTCTTTCCAAGACAGATATCCATTCTATCTTTTCCAGCTGGAATCACATCTACATTGGCAAGTCCTCTGTTGCCTTCCTGATATCCACCTTCACACTGATTGGCTGCGGTCGCTCCGCCCCATAAAAATTCTTTTGGAAAACTCATTTTTTCTCCTCCTGTTTCTGATACAAAACAATCTCACCATCAATTCCAAAAGGTTCGATTGGCAGATAATGACTGATCGCATCACGAATTGTCGTTCCAAGTGTATTCGTTACTTCAATTGCCAGTTTATTTTTTCCATCCTCTAAGAATTCTGACAAGTCAAATCGATATGGTTTTGATAAGCGCACACCTGCTGACCTTCCATTTACAAAAACCTCTACCGTTTCATACGCATTTTCAATTTCTAATACTGTTTTACCATTTACAGGCATCTTGACGATCGTTTCATATCGAAGCGTTCCACTTGCTTTTTCCCATCCTTCCATCTCCTGAACAGTTTTGGCATGATTGATTGTCACTTCCTGTTCAAACTCAGGATAAGAAAAACTGTCGGCATAAGAAACACTCCATTCCTGTTTGATCTCTTTTTATCCCATTCTTTTTCTTTGAAAACTCATATAATGCATCATATTCCATTTCTTTGCTCTCTTCATATGGTTTTGTCATCCATATCACTGTTTCATATGGTGCAAGATTCAAGACAGCTTTTTGATCTACTATCTCTAATTTAGTTATAACATTTCTGTATGCATCGTACTGATATAATTGAGGTTCTTTGATTTCTATTTCAATATGAAATTCTTTTGAAATATTTTCATTAAAAAACATCCAGTATTTTGTATCGTTTTTCTCGTATTCTCCGATCACTAATTCTGGTTCTTCACCCTCGATCACTAAACTCTGATAATCTTTCAAATATTTACCAAGCTGTTTTAATTCTACACTTTCTGCATAATCTTTTTCATCATCAACAAAGATAATTCTAATATCATGTTTTGCAAATTTCTCAATGACTTCCTTGAGATCTTCTGGCATATATTCCCCATATGGCACCACTAAAACCTCAAATTCTGTCTGATTGATCTTGTATTTACCATCTGTGATCTCTGCTTGTTTTAAATAATCTCTTGTTACAATATCAAATGGAATCTGTGACTGTGTCAGAACTCTTGCTGGTTTTTCTACTGGCATATAATCTCCCGCCCATTCCATCTCTGCTGGATATAAGAGTCCGATCTTTGCTGGATAATGTCCATCTTTCATAATGTCCATGACACGATTTACATAGTCACTAAAATATTTGAAATATCGAAACTGTGGATTATGTCCATGTACATAAAAATGTGGTGGACAGTCAAAGTCCGGGAATGATTTTGGATTAAATGCATGTGGCACCAGATAGTTGATTCCTCGAACCATCAGATGATCTGCAATCCATTTCATCGTCTTTAACCCCTCGTTCCATCCATAAGCTCCAAATGCTTCGCACATCGCTCTTCCCTTCTTTACAGGATCAAGGTGTGCTGCGGAACTTGCAAGTTTGGCTAATGCATAATGATAAAACTCTCCATTACTTCCACCAGTACTGAATGCATCATGATGATAATTCATTCCAGGAACGATCTGACCCCCAATCACATCAATTCCTGCAAAATCCATTTCCTGCTGCCCTCTGAAATAATGTCCTGTTCCATATCCAAGACGGGCATGTGCACCATTATCTTCAATGTTATGTCCAAGATACCAGACACCGTGATCTTTGCACCAGTCTGCTAATACTTTGGTAAAATTTTCATGATAAAGTTCTGTAATCCTATCCATATATTGAAACCGGATTTCTTTTTCTTTTCCATTTGCGTTTGCCCATAAAAGTGGCAGAAATCTTTCATCAAACCCTATTTCTTTTTGCAGACCTTTTCTCCATGGTAATACCATATCCATACGTCCAATGGATACCTCTGTACCTTTTGTATTTCCAAATCTTGGTTCATCCGAGAAAAATCCCTGAATTGTCTTGCCAAACTCTTCTTTGTAATGTTTGTAATGTGGCTCATAAACTTCGTCGATCAAAACCTGTGTTGCTTCTTTGACCAATGGATTTAAATAGTCTTTTGTGGATTCTTCTCCGCCTTTTCTTGTCTCATATACAACAAAGATACTATAGGCTCCTTCTTTTATATCTACTGTTAATAATCTGGTTTTTGGATCAATGCAGTCTGTAATATTGATCATACTTTCCATATCAATCTGATCCCCATCTGATTGCCATGGCGACATTCTTTCTGCCATATAAACACCCAGTATTTCTTCTGAAAATCTGGTTTGTCCCATGGTCTGCCTTTTAAAAGACTTAGATCAATTCTTGCTTTCTTAAGCGGACCATGGATATCATATCTTCTCATATCAAGATATAATTTTAAATATTGTGGATATGCTTCCTTTACTTTTCCATTGGCATATCCTGTCGGAAAATGTGAATCATCCAAAATCCACAGCTTCATAGACAATTCTTTTGCTTTGTTTATAATACAGTCTAAATCATTCCACCATCCTTCTTTCACAAATTCCGGGTGTGGACGTGCTTCAATACATACGCCACCCATTCCACTTTCTGAGATTTTTTCCATATATGTTTCTAAAACCTGATGATCTTCTCCATGTTGCCAAAAAAATGGATATAATGAATTTTTCACGATTCTTCTCCTTTTCAAATATTTATTCTACATTTATAATAACATCGTTTTCTTCGCATGCTCCATTATGACATTCAACTTTTTGATATTCATCACTATTGATCACTAAAGTTACAACGATATCATCAAAATTTGCTGCTTTTATCTTTTCTCTGTCAAATTCGATCAGTTTATCACCTTTTTTTACAGCCTGTCCATCTTTTACAAAAACTTTAAATCCTTCCCCATTCATTTTAACTGTGTCAATTCCGATATGGATCAACAGCTGTACATCCTGATCTGAAACCATTCCAACGGCATGTTTTGTTTCTGTTACAGAGCTGATCACTCCATCAAATGGTGCATACACAACTGATTCAGAAGGTCTGATTCCTACACCTTTTCCAAGCATCCCTGATGCAAAAGTTTCGTCTTTGATCTGATCTTGTGGGATTGCAGTTCCTTTGACTGGTGCATTAAATTTTTTGTCTTGTTTCTTTTTTATCAATTGTTTTTTCTGTAATTTCAATTTTTTCTGCTTCATCTTTACTATTTGTTGTAAAAATAAATGACACAACCGCTGCAATGACAAATGCAACAACTGCACATATGATAAATCCATAAAAACTGATATCAATTCCTTTTGGATTGATCATTGCTGGAATTCTGAAAATTCCATCTCCTGCATAGACGTACATTTTTCCACCGAGTGCTCCAAGAATTCCTCCTGCAACTCCTCCTCCGATCATTCCTGCTGCAAATAATCTGATGTTTGTAAGTGCAATAGAGTAAATCGTAGGTTCTGTAACTCCACATAATGCAGATACCATATTACCTAATCCCATACTCTTCTTTTCCTGATCCTTATTTTTAAGAGCATATCCTAATGCTACTCCTGCAAATGCCCATACAGATAATCCCATAATTGCATTCACTGGATCATATCCTAAAGAAAACAGGTTATTCATTAAGATTGGAATAAATGCCGTATGTAATCCAAGTAAAACAACTAACTGCCAGCAGGCACCGATCACCATTCCTCCAATTAATGGACTGACTCCAAAGATTCCCATAACTGCTTTGGACAGCAGAGATGATAAGATGTTCATAACTGGTCCTAAAGCAAGCCATGCTACTGGTACTGTAATGATCACTACGAATGTTGGCACAAAGATCAACTGTAATACAGAAGGTATGATCTTCTTTGCCAGTTTTTCTAATTTAGATGCAAAGAATGCTGCTAATAAAATTGGCAGAAATGTATTTGCATAACTTACAGATGTTACATGTAATGTAAGGAATGTCATTCCGCCTTTTGCACTAACCGCAGTTAACAGATTCGGATATAAAAATGCGCCTCCGATCACTGCTGTTACATAAGGATTACAATTGAAAATCTTTCCACATGTGAATCCAACTAAGATTGGCATGAAATACATAACGGCATCTGCTGCTGCGTATAAAAGAATATACGTTCCATCTGTTGCTTTGAGTACACCTGCCGTTGTTAAGATCACTAAAAGCCCTTTGATGATTCCACTTGCTACTAATGGTCCGATCATCGGCATGATACAGCCAGCGATCGTCTTAAAAAAGCGATTCCATAAGCTTCCTTCTTTGACTACTTTATAAGAATCTTTATCCGCTGCCTTACTATCTGTCAAATCTGCTTCTTTTTTTACATAGTCAATCAGGTCACTTACATTTATTCCAATGATGACCTGGTATTGCCCACCTTGATTCATCACACCTTTTACTCCCTTAATGGAAGCTACCTTTTCTTTGTCTGGAATACTATCATCTTTCAGCACAAAACGCAGTCTTGTCATACAATTACCAACACTGATAATATTCTCTTTTCCCCCTACAGCTGCTACAATTTCTCTTGCAAACTGTGTATAATCAATTTTTGCCATGATTTTTCCTCCATTTTGATTTGATGTTTTGCAAAACAAGTTTATCTGACAGATCCTATTCTTTATTATACAGATATCCAGTAGAAATATAATAACGAAATCATTCAAAAACATTGACCATTTCCACACTATTTGTTATCCTTAAAAAATGAAAAAATTTTTAGGAGATCATATAAATGGATTATGAAACAATGAATCAAAAAATGTTTGAATTATCAGAAAGCGAAAAACGTTATCTGCATGGTGACAGCTTTGACGGATGGAAAAATGGGTTCCAACACAAAAGCTCGATAAGCATACTGTATACAGGCTTCCTGACCTTGATTACAATCTTCCTTCGCATTCAAAACATGATGAAATTTATTCTCTGATCGGCTCTCACAATTTATTATTAAAACGAAATTCCAGATTTAATGAAGTTCCTGAACATGTACATTCTTATATTGAATTAAATTATGTATACTCTGGAAACTGTCCTCAGACGATCCATGGAAAAGAAATTACATTGACCAAAAATCAAGTTCTTCTAATTGATACAGACTGCCCTCATTCTATCTCTTATCTTTCTGAAAATGATATTATGATCAGCCTTATGATCTCAAAGGAATTTTTGAAAGATCATCTATTTGGACAGTTTTCTAAAGAAAGTATTCTTTCCAGATTTTTTATCAATGCGATCACTGAAAAAACCGATCACGATCACTATTTACTGTTTCATTCTGAAAATGACCGCCGGATTTCTTTATTTTTTCAAGAATTTCTCTGTGAATGTATTGATCCGTCTATTAATTCCAAAGATATTCTTCATCACCTTTTTTATGTTATCATCGCGCAGTTGATCAATATCTACGAAAATGATATGTCACAAGATCAAACCTCAGATTCCCAGACTTATGCATCTTCGATCATTCGTTATATCGAAGATCATTACAAAACCTGCACTCAGCAGAGCGTATCTGAACATTTTCATATCAGTCCCAATTATGTGTCCAGAGTGTTAAAGAAGCATATGGGATTTACTTATATGCAGCTTGTTCACGAAAAGCGGCTCACTGTAGCCGCGCAACTGCTGACTCATAGTTCCTTATCTGTTACATCCATTGCAAATGAGATCGGTTATGAAAATGTATCGTTCTTTTATAAAAAATTTTATCAGAAATATCATTGCACGCCAAAAGAATATAAATTAAAAAAGACATTATAAAAGCAAAAAAGGACAGTCTGCTCACATATGTGATATAACTGTCCCTTCTTTTATAAATTATCTTTATTTTCTTTATAAACTTGTGGAAGGATTGCTGCTAAATTTGTGAACTCTTTGATATTGTGTGCAAATAATCCTTGTGGTACGATTTCTGGAATCTTAACTCCTTCTGGCAGCGTTTTTATGATATTTCCATCCACAACTCCCATTCCAATCCAGAATCTGGAACAAAACATGACTCCATCTTTGTATGGATACCATTTATGTGTCATTGCTGCTGCACAACTGCTTTCACCGATCGCACATACCATAGAACTGCATTTTGATGTTCCAATATTATTTTCATCGTATCCAAAATCTTTCGGTCTCTTGAAATTTAATTTTAGGAATTCTGGTCCTGGTCCGACATCTTCCATAATATAATGGCTGACTCCCCATGTCTTTTCTCTCATCGGAACGTTTGGATCACAGACATAATCCACGCGGTCTGCTCTTGCAAAATAGTGATCTTCTGGGTCCCAGATCTTATAACGAAGATCAGAACCTACACTATGCCATGGAAACCACCAGTCAAGCATCTCTACTGTGACTTTCGGCATATATGTTGCATTACATACAAAACCTGTGCCATCTTTCATCACACCAAATCCGATCTGGCAGTAATCATCATCTTCTCCTTTTAAGAATAAATCTTTTTCTTCAAAGGAAACCATTTCTGTTTTTGATGGTCCTTGCTTTAAAATTTCCAGTTTTTCTTGTGGAACTGGTGCTAATTCCTGTTCAAAAAAGCGATAATAGGACAATTGTTTTTCTTCTTTGATTACTCCGACTTTTTTCATTTTTCATGACTTCCTTTCTCTTTATTTTTAAATACCTTGACCATTTTTCTCTGGGCAATATCTACAAACACACCAACATACCAGATTCCTGCAAGCATTGCTGCTGCAATCTGTACAGGTATTGATCCAAGATGTCCCCATCCTATTGGTGCAAGGATTGTAAGTCCAACGGCCCATCCACATAACCATGCCGGTGTAAAGATCCATTTTGGAAGACAGGCTGAAATCAATACTGCAAGTCCTCCTAAAACAAATAATGTTATGAATAATTCCATATCTGCATTGAAATTCATTACATCCATAATCTTTAATGCAAAGACTGCCCAGAAATCTCCAAGTAAAAATCCTATGGAAATCTTCACTGCATCACTGCTCTTATTTCCATTTGTGACGTAAAGTCCGGCGCAGATTAATGCGACTGCACCGGTACTTACATTGATATTAGGGGCGATCACTGCCCATATTGGAGGGAAAAGAGCAATACAAAATGCAAGAGTCAACGTTTCAATTGTTATTTTATGTTTCAATTATTTTCTCCTCTGCCTCGTTTCGATCAATTTCCATTTTATTTAGATGATTTCCATTGCGGCTGTCCATCCTTCACGAACAGAATCTCCAATCTGTCTTGCACGAACACAATCTCCAATCTTCCATACTGGAATACCTTTTTCGTTGATCACTGATTCCAAGGCCTCTGTGCTATGGTTTCTTCTTCCCATTGCATTGACTACTGTATCTGCTTTGAGTATAATTTCTTTTCCATTCTGCTCGGCCGTTACATAATCTTTTCCTACTTTTGTCACTTTGGCGTTGACTTCATATTTCCCACCGTGTTCATCGATAAAATCATGGACTGCTGTTCTGTAAAGTCCTGTGATATCTGGCATCAGAGCACCTTTCATTTCTACAATCATTGTTTTCACTCCATGATCAATGTAATCTGCAGCAGCTTCGCATCCAACAAGTCCTCCACCTAAAATGATCGTACTTTCCCCAAGTCCTTTGAAATCATTATTGTATACTTCCATTGCTGTCACTGCATTTTCAATTCCTTCGATTGGAAGGATCAGATCATCAGATCCAACTGCAAGGATCACTGCTTCTGGATTGATTTCTTTGAGCATTTCTGGTGTTACTTCACAGTTTAATCGTACATCAATTGAACGTTTATTAACTTCGCGAATTAAAAGATTTTTAAAATTACGGATATCTACTTTGTGATCTGTGTGATCTGTAAAATTGATCAATCCTCCAAGAACTTCGGATTTTTCACAGAGAATCACCTGATGTCCTCTATCTGCTGCTGTGATCGCCGCCTGCATTCCTCCACAGCCGCCACCTACAATAAGCACTTTACGGCTTGCCTGTGGTTTTGGCATTTTATCTGGTAATACTTTATGATGAGATGCTGGCCATACATCATAAGGATTGATCGTACAGGAATCTAGTGGTGGATATTTTACTGTCCAGATTTCTGTTTCATGTTCTCCAGATGGTCCTGGATAACATCTTCCACAACGTAAACAGCGTCTGATCTCATCAGCACGTCCTTCTTTTGCTTTGTTTGGGAACGCAGGATCAGCAAAGAACTGTCTTCCCATAGATACCATATCTACTTTTCCAGCTTTGATCGCTTCTTCTGCCTGTTCAGGGGCATTGATTCCTCCAACAACTGTCACTGGAACTGATACATTTTCTTTAATCTTGGCAGCTGCATCAATATTTAATCCATGTGGTGCATACGCTGTACTGAATTCCCTGCTTCTTGAAGAACTTAAATAATGTCCACAAGATACATGGATCATATCAATATATGGTTCACACATCTTACAATATTTGATGGCATCTTCTAATTCCAGACCGCCTTTTAGATGTTCAGAACTGCTAACCCTAATCTCAATCATAAAATCAGGACCCATTGCTTCACGTACACGTTTTAACAGATCTACCGTGAATCTTGCTCTATTTTCAAAAGATCCACCATATTCATCTGTTCGTTTATTATACATTGGAGATAAAAACTGAGCTGGAAGCCATCCATGTCCACAATGGATCATGATTCCTTCCCATCCTGCTGCCTGAAACCATTTACATGCTGTTACATAATCTTCATAGCAGTCTAAGATTTCTTCTTTTGTAAATGCATCGACATGTGTTCCATCAGGAAGATCTTTCTCAGATGGTCCTTTAGGATTGATCCCATCTCCGATATCTGTTTTAATCTCTCCACAAGAAAGTAATTCTCCAACTGGAAGAGCTCCATAACTTTTGATCATTTCTGCTGTCTTCTGAATGATATTAAAAATCCTGTCATCTCTTGAATTATAATCTACATATGGTTCAAATGGAAATCTTTTATCGTATTCGTGATTTGGACTGATTTCTCCAAGACAGACGATTCCTGCTCCACCTTTTGCTTTTGCCTCTAACATACGGTATGCTTTTTCATTGACTGGCTGAGTGTATCCAAACGGATCGTCTCCTTCCATAAAATGCTCAAATGCAAACATTGCTGGTGCTGCCTCAATACGGTTTTTAACTGTTTTAGAACCGATTTTTAATGGTTCAAATAAATTTGGAAAATACTGATTTTTTTCTGACATGGTGTTTCATCCTTCCTTAAAATTACTATCAATTTTGTTATCTTGACTTTAACAAAAATTTATCAATCTTATCAATCATCAGCTTTCTTTCAACTGTTTTATTTTGCAATACTTCCAACATTTTTGTTGCATTGTACTGATTAAAATGCACTTTTATTTCTTATAGGATATGATAATTATATTATCTTTTCTTTGTGTTTGTATGGTATAATAATAGTAATTTACAGAAAGGATAAAATGCCATGGATCAACGTGCCAATCGAATGAAAACACTGATCATAAATACTTTTTTGACTGTCTTGAAACGCTTGATTTTACCCAGATCACAATCGGAAAGATTTCTGATCAGGCTATGATCAACCGCTCTACTTTTTATCGTTATTTTTCTGACAAATATATCCTGAGAGATACGATTGTTGCCGATATTGTAAAAGATTTTGCCGACCATATGGAAGTTGATTTTCTTCATATGGATATAAAAATAAAGATCATACCAAAACACTTGAATATAGTCTTTCACATCTTTGTACAAAGAAAAGAGAATTAGAACTTTTGTGGAATCAACCAACGCTTGGACGAAATGTCTTTGATGAAATGATCGATGCAGGTGCTTCCAAAGTAGAAAATGAGATCAAAAATCATAAGACGATCACTCCTGAAAAGAAAGCACTTGCTGACTGGTATGCAAAACTTCTTGTTAATAATTATCTTGTAACTGTCCGTTGGTGGTTTGCTCACAGTGATACGGTCAGTGCAAGTCAGATTACAGAAATGATGGAACGTCATATGATATCTGGGACAGTTTCTACGCTGCTATCATAGTAAAATTGTAATTATCTACAAAAAAGAAAACTACCATTTTCTCTTAATATCTAAGATATAAATGGTAGTTTTCTTGTATTCAAATTATATGGATGTATAAAGGATAGGCTATTTATTTTCATAAAGGAATTCTTCTGGTAAGTTTACATTGAAATCCTTTGCCAGATGTCTGAAGTTATCTGGAGTAATTGTCTGTAATTTATCTGGTCTTACAGCCAGGACTTTTAATAAGATCGCTGCTGCCTTTTCAATTGTATGCATCAGACCGAATGTGTTATCAAAGTCTTCTCCGGAACAGAAGATTCCATGGTGTGCCCATATGATCACATCGTATTTTTTCATTAATTTGCTGGATTCTACGGCGATATCTCTTCCACCTGGAACCATCCAAGGGATCACTCCGATTCCATCTGGGAAGATGACTGGGCATTCTGTCATCATTTCCCATAATTCTCTTGTGAATACTTTGTCATCTAATGGAAGAACGAATGTTAATGCAATCACATTTGGCACATGAGAGTGGTAGATAACTCTGTGAAGTCCGTTTGTTGCTTTTTTCTTCACTTCGTGATTCATTAAGTGAGATGGCAGTTCACTTGTTGGTACTCCGCCGTCTACAAGTCCCCATACGATTCGATACTGTTTTCCTTCGGAATCGATCTCTACGATCGCAATATTCTTTTCTGGTGCTAATGCTACATTTCTGAAATATTTTCCAGAACCTGTCACTAAGAAATATTCTCCTGCAAGGTCAGGAACTTCTGTTCCGATGTCTGTAAATTCTTTGTCATAGCTAAACTGGTCTTTGACCTGTTCTACTTCTTCTGGTTTCATACGGTAACTTGCATTTCCACCATTTCTCTCATGGAATCCTAATGCGTAACCATCGTCACACATTCTGATAAATCCCTGTACAAATTCTGCTTCTGTTACTTTCATTTTCTATGTCTCCTTCTATCTACCAATTATTTACGTTTTGCTAATACTTCTGTTTCATATGCTTTGATCTCGTCAAACCATGCTCCGTCCACTGGTACGTTGCATTCTTCACAATACTGCGCCCAGATATCTCCAAATGGCAGTGTTTTTGTTTCTTCCTGACGAACCATCAGCTCTGTAAAGTTTCCTTCATCCTGTAATTTCTGAAGATCTTCAGTTGGTGTTACTAATGCCATTAATAATGCTTTCTGGAAGTTTCTATATCCTACAGTCCATGCAGAAATACGGTTGATACTTGCATCAAAGTAATCTAATGCCATTTTGACTCTGTTTTCTAATCCACCGCAACGTACGATTTCTTTTGCGATTTCTCTTGTTTCATCATCAAATGCCACAACATGATCAGAATCCCAACGAATTGGTCTTGTTACATGAAGGGCGATCTCTGGGAAGAATGCTAATAATGCTGGAATCTTATCAGATACAACTTCTGTTGGATGATAATGTCCGTTATCCATTAATGGAATGCATTTATCTTTGTTCATTGCTGCATATGTTAAAGCAAATTCAGCACTTCCTGTTGTGTATGCTTCTACTCCGATTCCAAATACTTTGGATTCGATACATGGTTTTACAAGGTTAAAGTCATATGGCTCTGAAAGGATCTGGTCAATAGAATCTTTGTAACGCATTCTTGGTCCCATGCGGTCTGCTGGGATATCTTTAAATCCATCTCCTGTCCAGATGTTCATGACACAAGGAATTCCTGTTTCTTCTGCGAAGTACTGGGAAATTCTGATACATGCTTTTCCGTGTTCGATCCAGAATTTTCTTACTTCTTCATCTGGGCTTGATAATGTTAAACCATCTTTGATATTTGGATGAGAGAAGAATGTTGGGTTAAAGTCAAGTCCCATTCCTCTTTCTTTGGCAAATTCTACCCAGCGTTTGAAATGTTTTGGCTCGATCTTATCTCTGTCTACATATTCTCCGTCTTCAAAGATCGCATAACTTGCATGAACGTTGATCTTCTTTGTTCCTGGCATCAGGCTCATTGCTTTGTCCATATCTGCAAATAATTCCTCTGGTGTTCTTGCAACTCCAGGATAGTTTCCTGTTGTCTGAATTCCTCCTGTCAATGGTCCATCCTGATCAAATCCTTTGACATCATCTCCCTGCCAGCAGTGAAGGGATACTGGTGCTTTTTTTAATGTTTCGATAGCTTTATCTGTATCTACTCCGATTTTTGCATAAATTTCTTTTGCTGATTCATATCTTTCTTTTACTGTCATGATCTTTTCTCCTATTTTAATTTAAATTATTAACTATGGCTGATATTTTTAATTTCAAATGATTCACTGATACATTTTCTTGCATCTTTTAAATCTTTAAATTCTTTGTTTGCTAACATCTGTACAGCAAGATTTCCGATTGCTGTTGCTTCCGCTGGTCCTGCATAAATCTCACATCCTGTTTGTTTTGCTGTGATCTTATTTAAATACTCTGCATTGGCTCCGCCACCAACAACATAGACTCTCTTATATTTCTTTCCCGTATGTTCTTCCATCTGTTTGATCGTATCACCATAGCATTTACCTAAGCTGTTATAGATCACAGATGCAACTTCCCATTCGTTTTGTGGTACTTGCTGATTTGTGTCTTCACAATATTTCTTCACTGCACCGATCATGCTTTTTGGTGCTAAAAACATATCATTGTTACAATCAACGATGGATGGGATCGTCTGTTTTGATGCCATATCACAGATGTATGCGAAAGAATATTCTGCTTCAAATTCTTTCTTTACGGACTGGATCATCCATAATCCCATGATATTCTTTAAATAACGGAATCTGTGATCGTATCCACCTTCATTTGTGAAGTTATCCTGCATACTTTCTAAGGTACAATCTGCATCCAGAAGTTCTGTTCCCATTAAGGACCATGTACCAGAACTGATGTATAACTGGTCATCTTCTACGGTTGGAATTGCAACAACCGCAGATCCTGTATCATGGGTTGCTGGTAAGATGACTTTACATGAGAATCCTACTTCTTCTTCGATTTCTTTACTGAAATCACCTACGATAGTTCCTGGATCAGAAATCTCTCCGAAAATCCTTTCTGGATATCCCAGACGTTTGATCAAGTCAAAATCCCAGTCATTTGTCTTTGGATTTAGCAGCTGTGTTGTTGTTGCATTTGTATATTCCGTTTTCTTAACTCCTGTTAATAAGAAGTTAAAGTAATCTGGGATCATCAACATGTTTTCGGCCTGTTCAAATAATTGTGGTTCCTGCTGTTTGACTGCCATCAGCTGATAGATCGTATTAAAGATCTGTTTCTGAATCCCTGTTCTTTTGTACAGGTGTTTCAATGAAATCTCTTCATATACTTTTGTATCCATTCCTGTGGTTCTGCTGTCTCTATATCCGTAAGTTTTTCCAAGAATCTTGTCTTCTTTATCTAACAGAACATAATCAACCGCCCATGTATCGATTCCCATGTAAGAAGGAATTTTTCCTAATTCTTTGCATTTTTTAAGACCTTCTTTGATCTCATAAAATAATACATCAACATTCCAGCAAAGACTTCCATCCACTTCTTCCATTCCATTTGGGAATCGATAAATTTCTTCTAATTTCATTTTTCCATCTTCGATCATTCCAAGCATATGTCTTCCGCTTGATGCTCCGATATCAATGGCTAAATAATATTCGCTCATGATTCTCTCCTTGTCTAAATTTCCTGTTCTTCATTTGATGGCTTTATTATATCTTTCATCAAGTAAAAAAGTGTCTTCGACACTTCAACTCCCCTGCCCCTCATTCTTGAGGGTGGGGTTCTTTTTTGTCTTTTCCTTCATAATAGAATCATGAATATCCTACAAGAGATCTTTACAGATCATTATGAAGAAATCAAATATACTCTTCATCCCAGACCTGCTGAGATGGAAAATATCGATAAGATGATCAACTGTGG
>ENA-OUNH01000171-OUNH01000171.1-human-gut-metagenome-genome-assembly--contig:-NODE-171-length-24117-cov-3.648937_pt1 | contig 24117 bp, 24 predicted proteins | sample MGYA00242806_ERZ504814 | MGnify/ENA primary metagenome ERZ504814 (study PRJEB26092, sample SAMD00036389) | human gut metagenome | host: Homo sapiens | study: EMG produced TPA metagenomics assembly of...
ACGCCAGATACGGGTGGCGGGCTTTGATAGCCATGTGATGAAGTCGAGGCGCCTGTGCTGGAGTTGTTCATGTAGATCAGTGCATCGCCGATGCCGCCGACCACACCGGCGCAGATCGTGGCCAGCAGGCGGTGCCCTGATAGACCGGCAGCAGTGGCAGTACATAGTCGGTGGAGATGGCAAAGAGTATCATGCAGTAGACGCTGCGCAGGAAGAAGGCGCGTCCGAGCAGCTTGTAGGTGCACAGGATGATCGGAATGTTGATCAGCACATTGCTCAGGCCCATCGGCACGCCGAACAGGCGGTACAGGATGGCGCTGATGCCCGCAACGCCGGTGACAGGGATACCGGCCGCAACGGCAAAGCTGTAGATGCCTGCTGCGGAGATCAGGCAGCCGAGTGTCTGCAGCAGGAAATTCAGGGATTTGTTTTTCGTCATGGTACAAACCTCTTTTCATTAACAAAAAAGCCGGGAGCAAACAATGCTGCTCCCGGCTGAACTTTTTAAGCTCAGGCGTTCTTTTTGATCTTGGAGGCGCTGTAGGTGTTCAGCGCGGCGCTGTTCAGATCATGCTCCAGCGCGGCACCGGCGGCGTACAGTTCATCCTGAATGGCGGTAGACTTCATATCGGTCAGCAGGTCATACATGCTGTCCAGCTCGTCCACGGTGTAGGTCTTGAACGGGTCGATGCGGCGGGCAACCAGAATCGTGGTGCCCAGATCGATCGTGGTCCAGTGGTTCAGCCCGGCAGCGTCCAGCGGGTCGGTCAGGTTGTGTATTCATCGCTGCCGTAGCTGCTCAGGTCATCGGGGGTGTAAAGCTGGCTTGCAGCGTAGTAGACGGCCTGCGAGGCGTCCATCTCACTGCCCATGGCGGCCATCGCCTGCGGCACATAGGTCATGGCCGCAGTGTACAGGGCGCTGCCGGAGGCCGTCTCTGCGGTGGCAGTCCGGCTCAGCTCCTCCATGCAGCTTTCGGCGGTAGCCATGATGGCGGCCTTCTGGGTGTCATCGGCCATCGCGTAGCTGCTGTAATTGACGAGCGGGAACTGCACGGCCTCAATATAGTAGCAGTCGTTGTTCACATAATCGGTGTACTCGGCTTCGGTGACGGGGGTCGTGCCCTCGGGGCCGTAGGCCATCTTCAGCAGGGCCTTGGCCTTCTGAGCGTTGAGCAGGTAGGTCTCCACAGTAGCCTTGGAGATGCCGTTGGCTGTGTACAGATCGCCGTTGGTGCCCCACAGGCTGTCGGCGGTGTTGGCGGCCTCGGCGGTGGCGGCGTCATCCAGAACACCGTTCTGCGCGGCAAACTGCTTTTCCACGGCGGCGTAGTACTCGATGGCGCGGGTGGTCAGCTGGGCCACATACTCGCTGCCCGGGGCGGTGACCTCCTCGCCGTTGATGGTACCGGTGCAGGTGGCCTTCAGCACGGCCTTGACATCGGAGGCTGTCTCGCCGGTCGCAAGCTTGGCCAGACCGGACGCGGTGTTGTAGGAGTTATACTGGGCCAGCAGGTAGATGCCGGCCGGGATATCGACCCCGCCGATGGAGCCAACGGTGGACGGCGTGGACATGGCGCAGCCCGCCAGCGCCAGCACCATGGAACAGCCATGGCAAGGCTGAACAATTTGGTTTTGATGGAACGCATAAATGGTTCTCCCCTTTGATATACTTTAGGCGCGGCAGAACGCCGCAGCATAAATGTTATTATACCGCATTTTTGCTGCTATTGCAACCCCTGCGGGGGTGTGATATACTTGTGAAAAATGTGTAAGGGCACCTATGTAGGGGCCGCACATGTGCGGCCCGCAACTTTCCCGTGAACGACCGCCTGTTTTACACGCGCGGGCCGGGCATGCCCGCCCCTACAAAGCTACCGAGGAGATTCACTATGCTTTTAACCGCCGAACTCGACAGATTATCCGCCACCGACTGGCAGCCGTTTTTTGCGCAGGAGCGCGCAAAGTCGTACTTTGCCGAACTGGACGCCTTTGTGACGGCGGCTGCGGCGGAAAGGACCGTCTACCCCGCACCGGAGAATATCTTTGCGGCGTTTCGCGTCTGCCCGGCTGCGTCGGTGCGGGCGGTCATTCTGGGGCAGGACCCCTACCATGAGCCGGGGCAGGCCATGGGGCTTTCCTTCTCGGTGCCGGACGGCTGCAAGGCTCCGCCGAGTCTGCGCAACATCTTTAAGGAATTGGAGAGTGCGTTCGGCCCCGGCAGTGCTGCCCACACCGACCTGACGCCGTGGGCGCGGCAGGGTGTGCTGCTGCTGAACACCGTGTTGACGGTGGAGCAGGGCGCGGCCTTTGCCCATGCGGGCCGCGGCTGGGAGACCTTTACCCGCGCCGCGTTGGATTATGCGGCAGCGCAGGGCACCGGCCCGCTGGCCGCTGTGCTGTGGGGCAAGCCTGCGCAGAAATACGCACCGATTTTTAACGCCGCTGCCGCCCGCCGCCCCGTATTGGTACTGGAATCCGCCCACCCCAGCCCGCTTTCGGCCTACCGGGGGTTCTTTGGCTCGGCACCGTTCGGCAAGGTAAACAAGTTTTTGAAAAACAACGATGCAGCGGAAATTGACTGGTGTCTGCCCGCAAACGCAACCCACAGTTGACAGATTGCCGGGGCCGATTTATGGTGTGCAACCGGGGATTCTGGTAGGATAAGGGCAAGGAAATTGAAGGAGGCACACCCAAATGATCTTTGCAGACAAACTTATCACCCTGCGCAAAAAGGCGGGCTGGTCCCAGGAGGAACTGGCCGAGAAACTGAACGTGACCCGGCAGTCGGTATCCAAGTGGGAGGGCGCACAGTCTGTACCTGACATTGACAAAATCTTGCAGTTGAGCCGCCTGTTCGGCGTGACGACCGACTACCTTTTAAAAGACGACGCGGCCGAGCCGGAGTACACCGAGGACGATACCTCTCCCCTGCCCCGTAGGAAGGCGCTGACTGCCGCCTACTGGCTGGTGGTGGTCACCATCTTCCTGTGGTACACCTTCGGCCCCAACGGCAACGGCCAGCCGCAGTACAGCTGGTTTATCTGGGCCATCGCGGGCGTGCTGTACGCCGCGCTGGTGATTGCAGTCAAGGCATTTATGAAGAAGAATCGGTGAAAATAAAAAAGGCTTCCCCCTTGGGGGAAGCTGCCCGCGAAGCGGGCTGATGAGGGGCGCGTTTGCCGCAATATCCCATGCAGGGGTTGCAATGGCAAACTCGCCCCTCATCCGGCCTTCGGCCGCCTTCCCCCCAACGGGGAAGGCTCTTTTATATCAGCTTATAGCAGGCCAAAATGTTCCAACGCCTTCGCCAGACCGTCTTTCATAATATCATCCGTGACATAATCGGCGGCGGCTTTGGCCTCCTCGCAGGCGTTGCCCATCGCTACGCCGATGCCTGCGTATTCCAGCATCGTCACATCGTTGCCGCCGTCACCGAAGGCGATGCACTGCTCCCGCGTCAGCCCAAGATGTGCCAACGTCTGCCGCAGGCCGTTAGGCTTGCCGCCGCCCTCGGGTAGGATATCGCAAAAATCATCCTCCCAGCGCACAGCCAGGCAGCCGGGGCAGCGGCGCAGAAACTCGGCCTCCTTCTCCGGCGGCAGGAACGCGCTGAGCTGGTAAATATCCTCGTGCTGGATCAGCGCGGCAACATCCCCGGCCCCCAGCTCCAGCTTTTTGGCAAAGTCGCGGCTCCAATCGTTGATAAGGTTGAACCGGCAGAAGTCCTTTCCAACAAAACCAACGGACAGCTGTTCTTTTTCAATGTACGGCAGCAGCGTTTGCAGCGATGCCGCCGGGATATACTTACTGTACAGCAGCTCGCCGTCGGTCAGGTAGCAGTACTGGCCGTTCATCGTGACATAGCCGTCAAAGGGGGTGCCGTCCAGCGCGTGCAGGTACGGCAGATGTACCGGCGGGCGGCCGGTAGCAATAAACGTTTTGACGCCGTTTTTGCGCAGCCGGGCCAGCGCGTCCACCGTTGAGGCGAGCAGGTGCTTGGCCTCAAAAGGCAGCAGCGTACCGTCAATATCAAAAAATGCAGCTTTGATATCCGCCATGGGGTTACTCCTTCTTCAGATTGCGGCCCATCAGCGCCATCAGGGCGTTGCGGGCTTCAAGCTTTCCGTCAAGGATGGCCTCCACCGCCTGCACGATGGGCATTTCGACTTTGTACTTTTTGGCAAGGTGGCAGGCGGCGGGCAGTGCGTTGATGCCCTCGACCACCTGCCCGACCTCGGTCTTGGCCTGCTCCACGGATTTGCCGCGGCCGATGAGCATACCGGCATGCAGGTTGCGGCTGTGCATGCTGGTGCAGGTGACGATCAGATCGCCCATGCCGGACAGGCCCGCAAATGTCTCGGGCTTGCAGCCCATAGCGGCCCCGAGGCGGGCCAGCTCGGCATTGCCGCGGGTGATAAGGGCGGCCGTGGCGTTGTCGCCGTAGCCAAGGCCGAGGGCAATACCCACGGCCAGTGCGATGACATTCTTGATCGCGCCGCCCAGCTCAGTGCCGCGGCGGTCGTCGTTGGTATAGACGCGGAAAGTCGGCGTGTTGAAGATTTTCTGGACGGTTTTGGCGGCTTCCTCCTCTGCGCAGGCAGCAACGATGGCGGTGGGCATATCGCGGGCAACCTCCTCGGCATGGGTGGGGCCGGACAGCGCCACGACCCGCGCCTTACGGCCGGCTTTGGCAAGCTCATCCTCAATGATCTCGCCCATCGTCATCAGGGTCTTGTCCTCAACGCCCTTGGCCACATCTACGATCAGCTGGCCATCGGGAATGTGCGGCGCAGCCTTTTTGGCGGTGGCGCGCACAAAGGGGGACGGCACGGCAAACAGCAGAACATCGCGGCCGGCGCAGGCCTCGGCAATGTCGGCGGTATAGTGCATCGTGGCAGGCAGCTCCATGCCGGGCAGGTTGGGGTGGCGGTGGGTGGTACTGAGGGCTTTCAGCTCGGCGGGGATGGCGCTCCATACCGTAACATCCTTGCCATGGACGGCCAGCAGACGCGCGAGCGCGATGCCCCAGGTGCCTGCACCGAATACTGCGATTTTTGTCATGGGAATAGTTCTCCTTGTTTGATGAAGTTGGCCGTGCCGCCTGATAGGAGCCGGACATGTCCGGCCCTCAGCGTGAAAGGCAGAAGTATGCCCACGGGAAGGCCGAGGGCGAGGCGTGCCTCGCCCCTACAGGGCACTCCGTCCCAGCAGCGAAGCAAACAGACGATGGCGGGGCTTGACGGCGGGCGGCTCGGCATCAAGATAGACGCGCTCATAGCAGTTCACGATGCGGGTCGTGCCGTACTGCTGCTCACGCGGGATGGAAGCGCCGTAGCTCAGGTGGATATGTCCGTGCAGCATCAGCTGCGGGTGGTAGCGGTCCAGCAGGACCGAAAACGCTGTAAACCCACGGTGCGGCAAATCGGTCAGATCGCCGTAGCCGTGCATCGGCGCATGGGTCACAAGAATATCAAGCCCGCCGTGGCGGTCGATCTTGCCGCGCAGGCGGTTGACCCGCTTTTTCATCTCGGCCTCGGTAAACTGCCAGGCACCGGTGCGGTAGCGGCAGCCGCCGCCCAGCCCGGCGATGCGCAGCCCGTTGTGAACATAGACATCATCATCAATGCAGATGACGCCCTGCGGCGGGCGCAGGTCATAGCTTTCATCATGGTTGCCGTGGACATACAGCACCGGCATGGGGGCCATCGTTGCCAGATATTCCAGATAATGACGGTTCAGATCGCCGCAGGCAATGATCAGATCAACGCCCGCGAGCTTGTCCGGTGTGAAATAGTCCCACAGGGCTTTGCATTCCTCGTCGGCGATAGCTAGAATCTTCACAGCTCGGCCTCCTTCTCAACGGGGAGAAGGTCGCGGTGAATGCCCTGCATCCGGTACATCGGCTTTGATACCTCGGCCAGCTCGTCATATTCGGGGATGTGCCCGTCCACGGCATCGCAGAGATAGTCCATGTGGGCGATCTGCTCAAGGTCAAGGCCGTGGCGGCCGCTGTTCTTGACGCTGCCGTCCTGCGCTGTGATGCGGCAGTGGAACGGGTCGATCATGCCGGAGGTCACGCCGTTGCGCAGGATCTGCGCCAGATGGGTGACATCGGGCGGCAGCTCACGGCTGAGCAGCACATCCATGACGCCGCTGTTCATGCCCCACCAGTAGTTGACGGCGCGGCCGTCTGTGCCGGACTTATCCCGCACCCAGCCGCCGTTGAGGACGGTGCGGATGACATTTTCATAGAACTGGCCCCAATGCCAGAACGGGTGGCCAGATCCTGCAGCACGCCGCCGGGCCCGACCAAAAAGGTGCCGAACTCCCGCTGGGGGCGGTTGGGTGTCGGCGCATCGCGGCCCGAGATGACGGAGATCCCCTTCTGGGTGAAGGTGTGCAGCGGGTCGGTCTGGTCGGGCAGGCAGGTCCACAGCAGCTCGATCCGGGCGCGGGGGTTTGCCATGCGTGCCCCCAGCGCAAAGGCATTGATGTTGGCGGGCACGCCGTAGCTGGGATAGTCCGCCACATAGCCGATGCGGTCCCCCGCTGCCATGGCGCCGGCGATGGCGCCGGTGATGAACTTGGCCTCGTATACGCGGGTGTAGTAGGTGCGGATGCTCGCGTAGGGCATCTCCATCGAGCAGTTCAGAATCCGCACCTGCGGGTGCTTGACGGCGGCGCGTAAGGACGCGCCCACCAGCTTGGGGCTGGTGGTAAAGACAACATCAGCCCCATCGGTGATGGCCTGCTCGACCAGTGCATCGGCATTCTCGCCGGGGACGGCGTTGAAGTAGGCAACCGTCTCAACCTGCCCCTCAAACACGGTGTCCAGCTGGGTGCGGCCGAACTCATGCTGGCTCGTCCAGGAGCTGGTCCCCGGGGTACGCTCATGCACAAAGGCAACCTTCAGGTGGGTGGGGGCGGTGCGCTTGCCGGGCAGGATGCGGTCCAGCAGGCCAGCTTGCTTCGGCTCGGCGGGCTTGTCGCTGACCTGCACGGGGTCACCCTTCTGCAGGGCCAGCACATCGTCCCACAGGGCATCCAGTTTTTCGCTCAGCTCGCTCGGGCTGGAATCGGCCAGCTCCTTCATGGTGTAGACGCGCAGCAAAAGCAGCAGCACATCACCCGCCGTGACGCTGAGTCTGGCACCGCGGTGGGCCAGAAACGCTTTCTCGACCCAGTTGTAGAGCGACATGATCTCGACGCGGTCCTCATCGCTCCACTTTTCATCAGGCCCCTTGCCGAGGATCTTCTGCAGGCGGGCATAGCTGCCGGGCTTGGTAAAGGTCAGCAGATAGGTCTGGGTGATGGGATAATAGTGCATGAACTCGTAGTACATCTGGACGGCGGGGTCCTCGCTGTACTGCGGCACAATACGGATGACATTGCCCAGAATGCTGGTCGCGTCAAAGTATTTCAGCACACTGACGCGCTTGTTGCCTTCCTGCACATAGAATCGGCCCATATACTCATAGCAGCGGATGGGGTCGCGGATGCCCTCTTCCAGATGAGACAGGCAGAGGTTGACCCACTTACTGGCAAACTCGGTCTTGAGGTCCAGCAGCGGCATAAAGTTGGATGCGAACGCTGCGGTGCGGCCAGTCGTTTTGGTGCCCACCAGCAGATTCAGCGGGATATCCACCTGGCCGAGGGGAATTTGATTTTCCACCGGGACATTTTGCAGGATATCGTCCAGTACAGGCAGAAACGGCGATTGCCCGGCAAGCATTTTCTCCCGGTAATCGCGCAGTGCCAGCTTTTGGGCTTTCAGGTACAGTTCATTTCCCCTCGTTGCGGTTCACAGCCGGTCGCCTCCTCGATTCTTATACAACAGATACAAAATTATTATAACACATATGTGCGGAATATACAAAGATTTTTGCAATTACCCTGTATGCACCGCCTTCGGGTACACCTTATACATTCGGTCATTGTCGTAGTGCTCGTCTAAATAAGTTTCGATGCTGTTCGCGGCGGGAACGCCGTTCAGGCGGTCGTTGTAGCGCACCAGCGCAGCCGAGCTGACGACCATATCCGCCGCCATGAACACGCAGAGCGCCCAGGTCAGCACCGTGCCGAAGCGGCGGGGCAGCTTTTCGATGGCGGCAGAAATCGGCGGGTACAGCACTTTGAACCACGCCACCGCCGCAAAGCCCCAGAAGAAGCAGTAGAGAAGATTGATACGGCCGCCCAGATTGAACGGGATGGCGCTGTAGTCCCAGAACACCGCGCCGAAAACGACCTCGGTAAAGACGCTGCACAGATACTCATACGCACCGCCCAGCAGTGTGCCGGTCACGAAAAGCCAGCTGGCAGGCTTGTCCTTGTAGCGGTAGAGCAGCTGGGTGACCAGTGCGATGGCAAGGCCCCATACGATGGAGAAAGGCCCCCACACAACGCTGGAACGGCTCATCCACTCGCCGCCCACAACGCGGCAGAAGATCGTCTCGGTGATGTCGCCGAGAAACGCGCCGATGAAAAACAGCAGCACGATCTTGTACGGGCTGCACCCGGCGGCAAAGGTGCCGGTCTGCGCCCGTTTTGGGCGGATAAAGGTCAGTGCCGGGTGGGTCTTGGCCATGCGGCGCTCCACCCGGTCAAGGATCCACATGCCGCCCCGGACGGTCAGATTGGCAAGGCGGTTCTCGATGGCCTCGGCGGCGGGCCACCGGTAGCGCAGGCCGGCCATGGCCAGCAGCGTGCCGATGAGGTCAATGCCCAGCAGGATGAGCGCCGCCCACAGCACCACGGCCCAGACGCCCTGCGGCACAAGGCTGTACAGCGCCAGCAGCAGCGGGTTGCCCCACTTGAGCATGATGACGCCCAGCACGCCCCATGTGACGGATGCGCCCAAACAAATGTAACCGTCCAGATTGAAGGGCAGGGTGCTGTAATCCCACCAGCGGGTGTGGGAGGTGTATTCAAGGACGTGGCCGCCGATCCACTCAATGACGGTGGCGTAGACGGCGCTGAACACAAAGAGGAAGAACCAGCCGTCCCGGATGTCGCGCAGCGCAAAGGTGATGACCAGCGCGCCGATGCCGTACAGGATGCAGAGCGGGCCGCTCAGCACGCCGCGGTCCTGATACTTGCGGCGGACGGCCGCCGTAAAGACGACCTCCCCCACCCAGCCGAGGAACGAGTAGGTGAAAAAGAGAAAAGCAACCTGATAAAATGTCATAACAATCTCCTGAGTAAGCCTGTGGGGGGATGCCTCTTACAATGTGTGTGCCTGCGCTTCCCGCTCCTGCTTGCTGAAAACACAGCCGCAGTAATCCTGACGGTAAAGGCCGTATTCGGCGCTCAGCTGCAGGCTTCGCTTGTAGCCGTCCTTTTTGCGGAATTCGCTCGGCAGATAGGTGACGCCGTACTGCTGCCCCAGCGCCGTGCCAAGGTCGTTGAGCCGCACGGGGTCCTTCATCGGGGAGATCGAGAGCGTTGTGCAGTACCAGTCAAAGCCGTGTGCGGCAGCATAGCGGGCGGCCTGCTCCAGCCGCAGCCGGTAACAAACGGTGCAGCGTGCGCCCTTTTCCGGCTCATTTTCCAGCCCCCTGACGGCGGTGTAAAACTCCTGCGGGTCGTAGGGCAGCTCAATGACGGGATAGTGATACCCCGCCTGCTCGACAAAGCGCTCCAGCTCGGCCTCGCGGCGGTGATACTCCTGCGGCGGGTAGATGTTGGGGTTGTAGTACAGGACGGTGATGTCGAAATGGACAGCCAGCCGCTCAAGCGTAGCGCTTGAGCAGGGCGCGCAGCAGGCATGCAGCAGCAGCCGCGGCCGCGTGCCGTCCAGCGTGCGCAGGACCTTTTCCATCTCCAGCTGATAATTGATGCGATTGGGCATAGGTAAAACCTCGTTTAAACAGTGGCGGCGGCGCGGCGCTTGCGGCGGGCAAGCACAGCATAGCCGATAAGCCCCAGCAGACTGGCGGCGGAGATCGCCTCAAAGCTGCGCCAGTAATCGGGCGCATGATACCAGACACGGATCGTGCCGGTGTAGCCTGCGGGAATCGTCAGCACAATGCGTTCATTCTCGCCGCTGGTGATGGAAAAGGGCTGACCGTTTTCATCGGCGGCATAGTAGTTGCCGTAGTTAAAGATGGGCAGCGAGATGGCGGCCTCGGCTCCCTCGTTCTGTACAGTCAGGCAGGCAACGCCGCGCTGCTTTTCATAGCGGACAAGATGCAGCGCATCGCTGCCGGGCTTGGGCTGCGCCCAGATCGTTTCATAGGCGCTGGTACCGTCGATGAGGTACTCCCCCACGCCGATGCAGCTCGTCGGGTTTTCGTAGCTGAACACATTGTAGCTGACCTCGCGCTGGCCGTTGAGCATCTGCGCCTGCATGGCCCCGGTCATAAACAGGGCGGCAGCGGCCAGCACTACGGTGGCGGTCAGCCCCAGGCGGCGGTCACGCGCCGTCAGCAGCTTGACGGCCATAACGACCGCTAGGCAGAGCAGCACCGTCGCCAGCGAGAGGAAACGCCACGGATACTGGAACAGCCCGGCCAGCTTGCCCGCCGTGCGGCCCAGCGTGGTCTGCACATAATCCCAGGGGAAGATGTGCAGCGCTAAAAACACCGTCAGCGCAAAGAACCCGGCGGCCGTCATCAGGATGGACGCGGCCTGGCCCTGGGCGTCGCGGCGGCGCAGCAGGCAGAACACGACCAGCCCCAGCCCCAGAATCAGCGGCAGCCCCAGCGAGAGCATCATGTCGGGGTTCGTGCCCGCATCCGCGCCCGCAAAGCCGTTGCAGAAAGGGTTGAACAGCTGTATCAGGTAGAGGCCCTGGAACTGAATTTTGCCGATTAGAGGGCCATTGACCATGAAGGAAATCGACGAAGTGGAGAGGAAGAACGGCACCAGATACCACGCGCTCAACCCCACGGCCAGCAGTGCGGCCTTGACCCAGGCCAGCAGCCGCGCGGGGCGCAGCGTCTCCCGCAGGCGCAGCAGGCAGAAGAGGATGAGCAGCAGCGCCGTCAACTCGCAGGAGAGCAGATGGCTCTGCACCATGGCCGCCATGCCCAGCGACATGGGCAGCCAATCGGCAAAGCGGGGCTTGTCCCTGGTGTAGATGCTGTACAGGCCCGCCAGCACCAGCGGGAAAAAGGCCAATGGCCGTGAATTCGCCCGCAGCGGCGCGGGTGTAGACGCAGACGAGCCGGTAGCAGGACAGGGTGTAAAGCAGCGCCCCCAGCAGACCCAGGCGGCGGCTGGCCGCGATTTTGGCAAAGCTGTAATAGGCAATGGCGCAGGTGGCCAGCGTCACAGCAAACAGGTAGATTTGGTAGCAGGTGCGCAGCGGCAGCCACAGGTTGTACAGCAGCGCGGGCAATAGCAAAAACAGCTCGCAGTAGCACAGCGGGTTCGCGTAGCCGTAGCCGTTCAGCGTCGTGGTGGTGAACCGCACCGGGAACTGCCCATAGGACAGCTCCGCCGCCATGGCAGAAATGCGCTGCAGGTGGTAGTCCATATCGTGGCCAAAGTAGAGATAATTGCTGAACAGCGGCAGGCAGGCAAACGCCGTGATGGCGATGAGCGCCAGCGGCAGCCGCAGGGCACGGCGGCTGGCAGCGCCCTCCTCCCCCTGTTTTGGCAAACAGCAGCCAGAGCAGGAAGTCCACGACCGCGAAGAACAGCGCAAAGCCCAGCAGCCGGGTGACGCGGTAGATGGGCTGCTCGGTCAGGGTGATGGCGTAGAGATAGAGCTGGCCCTGGCCGTTGTAGTGCAGCGTGGCGGTCAAATCGTTGAGCCATGCGCCGCTGCTGACCCACAGCCGGGTAGTCAGGGCGCGGTGGCAGTCATCCAGCCGCAGGGTGTCGGCGCTGACCGCCGAGGGAACCATGGCGCTGGAAAAGCTCAGCGTACCGGCGGAGTTGAGCATATTGAAGGTGGGCGCGTCGGGCGTCTGGCAGGAGAAATACTGCACCGTCACCTCATACGCGCCGGACCGCACCGCCTGCCCGGCAGAAGGAAAATCCAGCGGGTCACTGGTCTGGAAGTTCGTCTGGTTCCACACCTGGAAGTGATCCCCCTCGTTGGAGGAAATGTCCGGGAAGGGGTTCTCGAACAGGTCGGGGGTCATCGTCAGCTTGTAAGGCGCACCGAACAGCCCGGCCGCCAGCACGCAGAGCACGGCCAGCTCCACCGCCAGCAGGGCAGCGAACAGCCGGTTGCGCTTGCAGAAAGCAAAGAAATGTTTCATCCGTAAATCCTCTTTTAGTTAGCCGTCCCAGATCATGAGCTTGGCGTTCAGGATGGAGGTGTCCTCCACGGTGGCAAGGTAGTCGCCGTTAGTGTCGCGGTCGGTGCGGGTGCAGTCGAGCAGGCAGATAGAGCGGGCCTCCTCGGTGCCGTCGGGCAGGCGGACCTTGTATTTGATGACCGCATTGTCGGGCACCAGCGCACCCTGCACAAGGATCTGCACACCATCCATCAGGTCACTGTCAGCACTCTGCAGACGGCCGCACCAGGCAAGGTCGTACCCGCCGTAGTTCCGGTAGGTCTGGTAGGCGTAGGTACTGCCTGCGGGCTGCTCGTCCCCGGCGGTCATGAAACGCGCACGAAGGGTGCGGCCGGTAAAGCGGCTGAAGAATAAGCTCTCGGCGTCGCTGTTGCCGTCCCAGACATTCTCATTGCAGAGGATCAGATCATCCTCTGTCACGCCATCGGCCAGACCGGCCTCGATCGAGCGGACAAAAAACTGGTAGGCGGCCAGATTCTCCGCATGGTGGGTTCGCACCACGCCGCGCAGGTAGCTGCCGTTCAGGCAGAGGGCCGCGGCAAAGGCGGCAGTCAGCGCCAGACGGGCTGTGAGCGAGACGAACCGCGGCAGATGCATACAGGCGTTGGCCAGCAGCGCCAGCAGCGCGGCCGCCAGCAGGGCAAACCCGATGGAGGATGCCGCCGCCGGAATGTAGCCCCACTGCCAGGTGATGGCCTCAGGCTGCTGGTAGCGGGAAGAAAGCGCCAGCAGCAGGGCCGGCAGTGCCCAGAATGCAAAGCCGAGCCCGGCCAGAGCGCCGAGCGTTTTGGCGCGCAGCTTGTCCCGCGGGACCGCGAAGAAGAGCAGCAGCCCGGCGGCCAGACCCAGCACCAGCGGCCACAGGCGGTCACCGTTTGAGAGTACGCCGCAGTCCTCCTGCAGCAGGCGGGAGTTCAGCCCCGGGAGGGAGGCAGCCATCTGCTGTACCGTCACCCGCAGAACAACGGGCAGATCGAGCGATACCGGATTGCCGCTGCCGCCGTTGCGGCCGCTTAAAACATGAAAGACGAGCGCAGCACCCATGCCGCCCAGCACGGGCGCAGAATGGCAGAAACCGGTTTTAAAGCTACGGCTGCGCAGACACCAGACAATGAGCGCGAGCGCGGCAAAGACATAGCCGATCTCATAGGTGCCGCAAGCCAGAAAGGACAGCGCAGCACCCAGCACCGCCCAGCGGCGGTGGCGGGTCGTTTCCCACGGGAAAAGGCAGAGCCATGCCGCCATGGCCCAGAACAACGCCCGCTGCGGCACGGCGTAGTAGCTGTACATGCCCTCGTTCCAGATGGGGGCTGCCGCCAGCGCCAGCGTAAAGCCGGCCAGCGCCAGTGCATCACCGCTGCCGAACCGCCGTACCACGCGGCTGACCAGAAAGGCCGCCGCACCGGTAAAGGCGATGATATACAGCCGGTAGCTGCTCAGACTGCTATAGAACAGCAGCGCCACGGCGTTGGGGTAGTGAAAGGGGAAAAAGCGCGGCTCCTGCAGGGTGAAATACCGCAGACGGCCCTGCAGATCCTGCAGAAGAAACTGCGCGTAGGGCATACGGTGCAGATCAAACAGCCATTTGTTCAGCGTCAGCTTGTCATCGCCCTCGGGCGGGATGCTGATCGTAACGCGCAGATACAGCACACCCACGGCAAAAATCAAAAGATAGGCTGCCGCCATAAGCAAGCGGCGGTAGCGCCGGCAGAAAGTTCTGACCTGTTCCATAAGGGCAGGGTCCTCCTCGCTCGTAAAAAATCACATATATATCCAAGTATAGCATAAAGCCCCGTCATGCGCAACGCACAACAGGGCTTTTGTCGAATACATTATTATTGTTTGAGTGGCTTTTTCAGCAGGCCGAGCAGCAGTGCCGCCAGCAGGCTTCCGCCGAGCAGCGCACCCAGAAAGCCGAGCGGATTTCCCATTACGGGTAGCAGAAACAATCCGCCATGGGGGGCGGGGCAGCCGCAGCCGAGGAAGATGGCCAAAAAGCCTGCCAGCGCACTGCCGGCAATACAGGAGGGGCCGACACGAAGCGGGTCGCGCAGGGCGAAGGGCAGAGCGCCCTCCGTCACGAAGGAAAGTCCCATGATCGCAGTCTGGGGCACGCTGCGGCGCTCCGAGGCGGTGAATCTTGTCGGGAACAGCATACAGGCCAGCGCCAGCCCCAGCGGCGGGACCATGCCGCCCGCCATGACGGCAGCCATAAGATCATACTGCAGGGTGACCAGTGCCAGTGTGCCGCTGACATAGGCGGCTTTATGATCGGCCCGCCGTAGTCGGTGGCCATCATGCCGCCCAGTAAGGCACCCAGCAGCAGGCGGCTGCCGCCCTGCATCTTGGACAGGCAGAGCGACATCCACCGGTTGAAGCGGCCCAGCGGCGGATTGACGATCATAAGCATCAGCCAGCCGATGAACAAAAGACTGCATGTGGGGACGAGCAGCCCGGTCTTTATGTGGCTCAACTCCTGCGGTATCCGGTCGAGCAGACGGTTCAGCAGCAGCACGATCAAACCGGCGGCAAAGCCGCCGATCAGTGCCCCCCAGAAGCCGCTTGAGATCCAGCTGAGGTTGGTGAGCGTGGTTGTGCCCATCTGTGCCAGATAGCCGCCCAGCAGGCCGGGCATAAAGGCGGGGCGGTCCCCAATGCTGGATGCGATGAAGGCAGCCAGCACGGGGTACATCATGACAAAGGCCGCAGAGCCGACATTTTTCATCATCATCGTCCAGCTGGCAGGCAGGCCGAGCTGCTGCGACAGCAGCGACAGCGCTGTGATGACGCCGCCCGCCACCACAACGGGGATCATGTGAGAAACGCCGTTCATCAGGTGGCCGTAGCCTTCGCGGCCCAGCTCCCGCAGATCACTGGTTCGGAAGGCGTGTCCGCCGTGGTAGATGGGCGCCTTGCCGGAGACGGCCTTTTCCAAAAGGGCATCCGCGTTCCGCACGGCGTCCCCGGCCGAGGCGTAGACGAGCCGCTTGCCTACGAACCGTGCCATCGACACGGCCCGGTCCGCCGCTACGATGATACAGTCGGCGGCACGGATATCCTCCTCGGTCAGCGCATCCCCTACCCCGTCCGCGCCGTTCGTCTCGACCTTGATCGAGAAGCCGCGGGTCTGGGCGGCCCGCTGCAGGGCCTCGGCGGCCAGATAGGTGTGGGCAATGCCGGTGGGGCAGGCGGTCACACCCAGCAGGCGGTAGCCCGGTTCATCGGTGGTCTGGGGCGGCGGTGCTGCAGGGTCATCCTGCGCCTCGCGCTCGGCCACGGCGCGGCAAAAGGCCTCCGGGGTCGTACTCTCGCGCAGGTGGGTGCAGAAATCCGTATCGAGAAACAGGGTGGCCAATTCGGCCAGCACCTGCACATGCAGGTCGTTGGCCTCAGCCGGGGCGGCGATCATCACCAGCATCTGCAGCGGCTTGCCGTCCGGTGTGTCGCAGGCCAGCGGCGGGTTCAGCGTCAGGGCCGCCAGCTGCAGCCGCTTGACCGAGGCGCTTTTGGCATGGGGGATGGCAAGGCCGTTGCCCACGCAGACACCGCCCAGCGCCAGCCGGGCGCGGACATCCGCAGCAAATGCGGCGGTATCCGTTAAATCCTCGGTGCCGTCAAGCAGGGCGACCAGCTGCTGGACCGCGCCCTCCAGCGAGTCTGCCCGCTGGTGCAGTGCGACACACTCCGGCCGCAGATAATTGGCGATGCGCATAGCCATTTCCTCCATTGTGCGGTGCTGCCTTAGCAAAAAAGCGGTTCCGCCGCAACGGAACCGCTGTATAATGCGTGTGAATTAGTTGAGCAGGGTCTTCTCGCTCTCGGGATCGAACAGATGGATCTTATGGGTGTCCATAGCAACCACGATCTTGTCACCACGGCGGGACTTGGAGGTGGGAGCAACACGAGCCATCAGGTTCTGGCCCTGATAGGTCAGGTACAGGTAGATCTCAGCGCCCATCAGCTCGGAGACTTCGACCTCGGCGTTCAGGTGGCTGGTGGAGTGTTTCTCAAGGAACTCCTCGTCGTCCTTGATGTCCTCAGGACGGATGCCGACCTTCAGGGTCTTACCGACGTAAGCGTCCAGCTTGCCGTCCGCAGTCTTTTCCTTCGGCAGAGGAATGGTGGTGCCGGCCAGATCGACAGTGTACTGGTCGCCGCTCTTCTGCAGGGTGCCATCGAGGAAGTTCATCTGGGGGCTGCCGATGAAGCCTGCGACGAAGATGTTGCAGGGATAATCGTACAGGTTCTGCGGGGTGTCGACCTGCTGGATCAGGCCGTCCTTCATGACGACGATACGGTCGCCCATCGTCATAGCCTCGGTCTGGTCATGGGTAACATAGATGAAGGTGGTAGCCAGCTTCTTGTGCAGCTTGATGATCTCGGTGCGCATGCTGGTACGCAGCTTAGCGTCCAAGTTGGACAGAGGCTCGTCGAGCAGGAAGACGGCCGGGTTACGGACCATGGCGCGACCCAGCGCAACACGCTGACGCTGACCACCGGACAGAGCCTTCGGCTTACGGTCGAGCAGGTGCTCGATCTCCAGAATCTTGGCAGCCTCGCGGACGCGCTTGTCGATCTCGTCCTTGGGCATCTTGCGCAGCTCCAGACCGAAAGCCATGTTCTTGTAAACGGTCATGTGCGGGTACAGGGCGTAGTTCTGGAAGACCATCGCGATGTCGCGGTCCTTCGGGGGAACATCGTTGATCAGGCGGTCGCCGATGTACATCTCACCGCCGGAGATCTCCTCCAGGCCGGCGATCATGCGCAGGGTGGTGGACTTGCCGCAGCCGGAAGGACCGACGAAAACGATAAATTCCTTGTCGGCGATCTCAAGGACTGAAATCGGGAACAGCAACAACATTGCCGGGGTAAACTTTCTTGACGTGACGGCAGCTGATGGAAGCCATAATGCTCATCCTCCAAAATATATTCAGTGGGTTTCAGCCCGGGTAGAGCGGGCTGTTTCTGTTGACATGACTATAATAACAGGTTATAATCTATTTGAAAATAGCATTTTATTGATATAGAGGTGCTGAAATTGATATTCGACCCGGAAATATATTGCAGCGCTGCTGAAGTCGCTGAACTGGACGGCACGGAGCCGCTTACCCTGACCGGCTCCGGCCTGTGGGTGGGGGTGCTGTCGCGCGGGGTCTGCCTTCTGGACGGGTTTGACCGCCCGGGGCAGAGCGGGGATATCCTGCTGGGGGCCGCGCCGCTGACACTGACCCCCCAAACGGACTGTCACCTGCTGGGGGTGCGGCTGGCAGGCCGCTGTACAGATGCGTACCTGCTGCAGCTGGGTGCGCCGCGCTGGGTGGACGGTGCGGCCTGCCCCGGCGCGGCCGAGCTGCTGGCCCAGCTGCACGGCGTCCGCACGCCCGCAATGGCCTATGCACTGCTCTGCGCCATAGACAGGGCCGATGAAACGGCGCGCCCCCTGCCCCCGCTGGTGGCCGAGGCGGTGGCAGCCATTCGGCAGAACTATATGGCGCTTTATGGGGTCGAGGAACTGAGCGAGCAGCTCGGCGTGACGAAGAGCCATCTGGTGCGGGTGTTCAAGCAGGAGATTGGCGTGCCGCCGGGCAAATATATGACGAATGTCCGCATCGAGGCCGTCAAGTCGCTGCTGCTGACCGATGAGTACAATCTGGAGATGATCGCGGGGCTGACCGGCTTTTCGGGGGCAAACTATCTGTGCCGGGTGTTCAAGCGGGAGGTAGGCCTCTCCCCTGCTGCGTGGCGCGCCGCAGCCGCCCCGCTGCCCGCCGTCCCCAAGCTGCCGCCGAGAAGTCAGGAAATGTATGTATAAAAGAGGGGCTTCCCCCCTTGGGGGAAGGCATACAAAACAAATGCCCGATACGGCGTATCACCGTATCGGGCATTCCTGTGTATACCGCTTTATTTCGCGGTCTTATATCCATCCGGGTTGTGGCTCTGCCAGTTCCAGCTGTGGGCGCACATCTCCTCGATGCCGTACTGCGCCTCCCAGCCCAGCTCGCGCTTGGCCTTGGAGGGGTCGCACCAGCACTCGGCAATGTCGCCGGGGCGGCGCGGGTCGATGACATAGGGTATCTCCTTGCCGCAGGCCTTGCTGAACGCATGGATGACATCCAGCACGCTGTAGCCGTGGCCGGTGCCCAGGTTGCAGATGAAGAGGCCGGGCTTCTCCGCCAGCTTCTTGACAGCCGCCACATGGCCGCGGGCCAGATCCACGACATGGATGTAGTCGCGCACGCCGGTGCCATCGGGGGTCGGATAGTCATTGCCAAAGACATGGACCTTTTCCAGCTTGCCGACAGCGACCTTGGCGATGTAGGGCACAAGGTTGTTGGGGATGCCGTTGGGGTCCTCGCCAATCAGGCCGGACGGATGGGCACCGATGGGATTGAAGTAGCGCAGCAGCGCAACATTCAGCTCGGGGTCAGCCTTGCAGCAGTCGGTCAGGATGCGCTCGGTGAACACCTTGGTGGTGCCGTAGGGGTTCGTGGTGCCGCCCACGGGGAAATCCTCGCGGATGGGCACGCTGGCGGGGTCACCGTAGACGGTGGCAGAGGAGGAGAAGATGATGTTGTGGCAGTTGTGGCGGCGCATGACATCCAGAATGTTCAGCGTGCAGGCCAGATTGTTGGAGTAGTACTCGATGGGCTTGGAAACGCTCTCACCCACGGCCTTGTAGGCGGCGAACTGGATCACGCAGTCGATGTCCTCGTTCTCGGCGAAGATCTTCTCAACGGCGGACTTGTCGGTCATGTCGGCCTCGACAAAGCGGAAGTCCCTGCCTGCAATCTGTTTGACGCGGGCCAGAGCCTCGGGGCAGGAGTTGTAGTAGTTATCGGCCACGACAATGTCGTACCCAGCGGCCAGAAGTTCCACACAGGTGTGGCTGCCGATGTAACCGGCGCCACCGCTTACCAGAATTGCCATAACATTCGTCTCCTTGTGATTTATGATTTTGTTGCCTTCAGATGAGCGGCTCATCTGTCTTTACTTTGTATTTTACTCTTTCTGCGGGCTTTCTGCAATAGGCGTTTTTGATTCCGGTTTGCCTTTTTGTTGCCTGTTTTGCCGCCTAGCGGGCAGCCCCTGCTGGATGCGGCGGTAGGCGGACGGCGTGTGGCCTGTGGCGGCGCGGAAGCGCTGGCTGAAATACGCGCCCGAGCAGTACCCCATCCTGGGCGGCAACCTCGCCGGGGGAGGCGCCGCGCGCCAGCAGCTGGGCCGCATACTCGATGCGCATGGCGGAAAATTCCTCCATCGCGGTGCGGCGCAGCCGCGCGCGGAAAGCCTGCTGCAGCTGGGTGCGGGTGCAGCCCAGTGCTGCGCATACCTCGTCCACCTTCAGCTCCCGTGTGAGGTTGGCGGCAAAGTAGGCGCGCGCATCCTCAACCAGCACATACTGGCGGCGCTCCCGCCGTACACGGGCCACCGGACGCTTGGTGCGGCGGCAGCGGCGGGCCAGCAGGATCAGAAGGTTTTCGAGATGGATGATGAACTGCTGCATGACCCCGAAGGGCAGATCCTCCTTTACGATGGGAGGCTCGCCCCGCACGGGGGCGGCGTCAAACACCGTATTGGCGGTATTGGCCAGCCAGTCCAGGTCGTGCTGCTCGGTCGGCTCAGCGTGCAGGATCGTACCGCGAAACCGATCCATCGCCGCGCCGGTACAGTAAAAATCAATGCGCAGCGTTTCGGGCGGGACCTCCCCCACCGTGGTCATGGCAAACACCTCGCCGGGCTGGTGGAACAAAAGGCCGCCCGCCCGCAGCAGCACGCGGCGGTCATCGCAGCGTTCCTCAATGGTGCCGCTGCGCACATAAATCAGCTGCCATGCCTGCGTCTGGCGCGGCGGAAAGGAGTCATCGGCGCGCCACTCCGAGGCACGCGCAGCGGGGACGGCCTCCACCCGCAGCGGAAAAACATCATTCAGCATGTGGGGCTCCTCCCAGTTTCATTGGACGAGTGGCTTCCCCCTTGGGGGAAGCTGTCAGCGGCTCCGACCGCTGACTGATGAGGGTGGCCTTGCCGCTATTGCCCGTTTACGGGCTGCTGCGGTACACGCGCCCCTCATCCGGCCCTGCGGGGCCACCTTTCAGTCTACGCGCTAAGAGCCGCCTTCGGCGGTTGCGCTCCGACACGCGCCTGCGGGCGCAGCCCCAAGGGGGAAGGTAAGGGATTTATCACACCGCTACCGCTCCCGGCCACGCATCCGCCGTTGGTTCCTCGCTGTCCGCAGTCCCATGCCGGAATACCCCCGGCTCCACCCTGCCCAGCGCCGGGAACTGTTCCAGCTCGGGGCAGCTCTCTGCCAGACCGAGACAGTAGGCGGTCAGCGGGCTTATCGTCTTGCTGATTGCATCGAACCGGCTTGTGCCGTCCGCCTCGTAAGTGCTGAGCATGATGTCGTCCGGGTAGGTTTCCTCGACATAGGCGGTGAGGGCGGCATCGACATAGGGGTCGCTGCTGCCCTCGTAAAAATCGGGTGCGCCGAAGAGGTGCAGGATCTCGTGGGCAAAGGTAGCGGGGGATTCCGGCTCGCCATCGGTGTAGGCGTCGGTTTGTACAGGCCAGCTGTACTCATAGTAAAAAGGACGCCCCGTCATCGGGCAGTAGTGGGCCATCGTGAAGGAGGTACCGCTGATGGGCAGGTAGAACAAAAACGCGATCTGCCGCGCACCGTAGGTCGCCAGACGGCTGTCTGCAGCCAGTGACTCGCACAGGGCGTCCATCTCCTCAAGAAAGTCGGTGCTTTCCTCGGAGTTTTCACCGCCCCGGATGGCTGACTGCAGCAGGTAGCTGCGGGTCAGGGCGGCATCGCTGCCGTCCTCGCTGCGGTCGCAGATAAGCTGCGGCGCAGCACCGTAGCCGGCTGCCTGCGCGTTGATCCAGTCCACGGCCATCGCGGTGCGCTGCACGGCGTCGGCGCGATCCTCCGCGTCCCAAGTACAGCCATGGGCAGCATCGTTGAGAAATACATTGACCAGCACGGTCGGGTCGGTCAGCAGCGCAGCGCTGCCGTAGCGCTGCTGCTCCTCGGTAAAGGCGGGCGTCGGCTCCGGCGTCGGTGTGGCAGAGGGTGCCTCGGCGCGGGGCAGCTCCGCGGGGATGCGCTGCACCGAAACATGGGCCGTGCAGCTGCAGAGCAGCGCTGCGGCCAGCACAAGGGCCGCGATCTTTTTATACATGACATACCCCGTTCAGGCGCTGCCGCAGCATTCCGGAAATACGCGGGAGTTGTGCGGCAATGCCTTATATATCCAGTACAGCTTTTCCGTCACGGTCGATCAGCGCAAGCGTGACCTCGCTGCCGTTCAGGCGGCCGTCCACCAGCGCATCGGAGATCGGGTCCTCGATGGTTTTGCGGATGGTGCGGCGCAGCTCACGCGCACCGTATTTGGTGGAGCTTTCAGCCACAATGTCCGCCAATGCGGGCTGGCCGTAGTGCAGCGTGATGCCGTGGGCAGCAAGCCCCGGCTTGTACTCATCCAGCATCAGCGCGGCAATCCGCTCAAGATCCTCCTCGCTCAGCGGGCGGAAGGTGATGATCTCGTCCACACGGCCGATAAACTCAGGCCGCAGGAACTCCTGCAGCGCCTTCATGCTGCGGTCGGCACTGGCGACCTCGGCCTTTTTGCCGAAGCCTGTCGCGCCGCTCTGGTCGGTCGAGCCGGCGTTGGAGGTCATGCAGATGACCGTGTTGGAAAAGTCCACCGTGCGGCCCTGTGCATCGTTGATCTTGCCCTCGTCCAAAATTTGCAGCAGGATGTTCATGACATCGGGATGCGCTTTTTCGATCTCGTCAAACAGCACGACGCTGTAGGGGTGGCGGCGCACCTTCTCGGTCAGCTGCCCGGCCTCATCGTAGCCGACATAGCCCGGAGGCGAGCCGATCAGACGGGACACCGCATATTTTTCCATATATTCGCTCATGTCGATCGAGATGAGCGGGTCCACGGTGTCAAAAAGCTGGTTTGCCAGCTGCTTGACCAGCTCCGTCTTGCCGACGCCGGTGGGGCCGACGAAGACAAAGCTTGCGGGACGGCGGCGGCCCGACAGGTCGGCGCGGCTCCGCTTGACGGCCTGTGCCACCAGATGGACGGCCTCGTCCTGACCGATGATCTTCTTTTTCAGCTCGGCTTCCAGCCCGGCCAGCTTGACGAACTCCGTCTCCTGGATCTTCACCGCCGGGATGCCCGTCCACAGCTCAATGACCTTGGCCACATCGTCCATGGTCACTTTTATCTCGCTGGCAGCAGCCTGCTTTGCGGGCAGCTCTGCCTCGAGCTTGGCGATGCGGGTCTTCCGCTGGGCCACCTGCTCGTAGTCGATGGCCTCATTGACGTCGGAGGGCTCCATGTCCGCCTCTTCCTGCCTGAGGCCGTCCAGCTCCTTCTGCATCTCGAGATACTCCGAGATGACCGGGTGGGCGAGATTGCAGCAGGCGCAGGCTTCGTCCAGCAGGTCGATGGCCTTATCGGGCAGGTAGCGGTCCGTGATATACCGCTCACTGAGGGTGACGATGGCGCTCAGCACATCGGCATCCATCTGCACATGGTGGTGCTCCTCGTAATACTTCTTGATGCCGTTCATGACGGCCAGCGTGTCGGCCACGCTGGGCTCTTCCACGCGGACGGGCTGGAAGCGGCGCTCGAGGGCCTGGTCCTTCTCGATATACTTGCGGTACTCGTTGAAGGTGGTGGCGCCGATGACCTGTATCTCACCGCGGGAGAGGGCAGGCTTGAGGATGTTGCCCGCGTTCATGGCACCCTCGCTCTCACCGGCGGAGGTGATGGTGTGGATCTCGTCAATGAACAGGATGATGTTGCCGGCGGCCTTGACCTCGCTCAGCAGGCCCTTGACCCGCTGCTCGAACTGGCCGCGGAACTGGGTGCCGGCCACGAGGCTGGTCAGATCCAGCAGGAAGATCTCCTTATCCTTCAGGCCCACAGGGACATTGCCCCTGGCGATGCGCTCCGCGATGCCCTCGGCGATGGCCGTCTTGCCGACGCCCGGCTCACCGATGAGGCAGGGATTGTTCTTCTGGCGGCGGCTCAAGATCTGGATGGTGCGGTAGATCTCGCGGTCGCGGCCCACGATGTCGTCGAGCTTGCCCTCCGGGCTTTGCGGGTCAGGTTCTCGCAGTAGGTGTCGAGGAATTTGCGGCGGGGGCGGCTTTTTGCCGTTCTTCTGGGCCTTTTTGCTGTTTCCGGCATCGCCCTCCGCCTTGACGCCCAGCGGGAAGGTAGCGCTGGAGCCGGGGACAAGATCGTCGTCCCCTTCGTTCTCCTCGCCGCCCATGGGCTGGCCCATATTCATCATGAGGGAGAGGGGGTTCGCGTCCCCCATCTCATCCATCATGCTCTCCATCCGGTTTTCCATGTTATCCATGTCCTCGTCGGACATACCGAACTGCTTCATCAGGTCTTCCACCGGCTTGATGTGCAGCTCACGCGCACAGTGCAGGCAAAAGCCCTCATTTTTCATCTGGCCGTTCTCCATCCGCTGGACGAAGATGATGGCCGGACGTTTCTGACAGCGATTGCAGACCATATAGGTTCCTCCTAAAGCTCCCTTTTACAGGAAGGGGTTGAACAGATTGAATGCTTTATAGTAAAGGCTGCTGCTCATGACCGTATCGTTCAGGACGGTCAGATTGCCGCCGGTGATGACGATGACGGCCCACACCACACAGAGCATCAGATAGATGTCCATGGTGCTGGCGACACAGCCGGTGACCCAGCCCAGCCAGCGGTTGACGGTGCCGATGACCGGCAGCCGGTTGACGAGGCCCAGCACGGTGACCAGCATACTCACCAGCATCCGCAGCAGGGCAAAGGCCACGAAAAAGAGCACGACCGAGATGACCG
>ENA-OUNH01000172-OUNH01000172.1-human-gut-metagenome-genome-assembly--contig:-NODE-172-length-24087-cov-3.695868_pt1 | contig 24087 bp, 18 predicted proteins | sample MGYA00242806_ERZ504814 | MGnify/ENA primary metagenome ERZ504814 (study PRJEB26092, sample SAMD00036389) | human gut metagenome | host: Homo sapiens | study: EMG produced TPA metagenomics assembly of...
ACCACGAGGCGGCGGTCTTCGAGGTGTCCGGGTCTCCGGACGAGAATTTTCCGTACACTTTCACGCCACCGATAAGCCCGACTACCGCGCCGATGGCGTAGATTAATTTCGTGCCGGGGTCGAAATACGAACTCACCATAGAGGTGGCTTCGTTGATGCCCGCGATGCCGTTTCCCTGCGCGAAAGCGGAGGCGGTTGCGGCGATGACAAGTGCCGCGGAGAGGATTGCTTTTCTGTTTTTCAAGATGTTCTTGTTCATAAACTGTTCTTGTTTTTGCCGTCAAAAGGGTGGATGGTCCTTTGTCGGGCGGTTGATACTTTGTTTCTTTACTTTGGTTTTAGTGGATGCCCGTTTGTTTCCACGGACGTGGGCGTGTCCGTTGCGGATGGGGATGCGCCTTGCGTTTCCTCGCCGCGTGGGTTGATGTCATTCTTTCATGTTCATTTCTTTTATTGTTGTCATACATAGTTGCGAATGTCGAACTCCTCGATGTTGTCCGGCACGACGAACTCCTTTTCAGATTTCTTCAGCCGAATCTCGATAAGCCCCTTGATGCGGATGCCTATCTCCGAAGAGCCTTCCATCATTTTCTCGTACAACTCCGTGCCCTCCATGTCGGTGAACACCTTAGCCGCCTTTTCACGTTCCGCCTGTGTCGCGTCCGGGTTTTTGGCGGTCTTGCAGGCGTCGTCAATCTCGTCAAAGCTGCTGCCCGAAGCCCCGTGGCGTGTCCGAGGCGTCCTCTTCCGGTTCGTCGTCCCCGTATCCCAGTTCCTCCGGCGGTATGCTCGTGAAGGTCTCATCGAGTTTTTCCTCCGGGACTTGGTGCCGGGCGGGATGCGTTTCCCGTTTTTCCGTCGTCAAAAGTAGCCTCTTCCTCCGACAGCTCAATGCCTTTTTCAATAGTGGCGGCTTCTTGCGTCGGTATGGCAGCGGTTGTCCGGGTGGATGCCATCCTGAAACGGCTCTTGCCGATGATGTCCGCCTTTTCCGCAGGGACTTCCCTCGTGTGCCGCTATGCGTTTAGCCTCATTCCCGTCCAGTGACCGCCATAATCCGACAATGCCCTTGAAGAAGCGGACAATCCGCGTGTCCATGATGCGCTCGTAAAGGAGCAGGAACAGGAACCAGAGGTTGCAGCCGACCGATACCGCCAGCAGAATGTCTGTCATGCTTGATTGTGTAATTCATATCCTTCCGTTTTTGGTTAGAATACTGAATTGTAATTTCGGGCATAAAGGCTCTTTATCGCATCTTCGCACTGGTTGAAGTGGTGCGTCAGCACATGGTCGATGTAAGCGGACAGCGTAAGCCGGTCATGCCCGATTACACGGGTGATACGCATGATACGCTCGTGGTACTCCGGGCGCACATACGCCATCTTCCCCTCACGTGCCTTTACTTCCGGGTCGCGGATGAACAGGCGTTCATAGTCCTTCTCACTGCATTTGCCGCTTACCGGGACAGGCGACAGTATTTCCACACTCGCCTGCACTTGGGTAAACATACCTCCGCAGTCTTGCTGTGGTCTTTTTTCATTCGTGTCATTCTTTTTCCATTTTCAAATCAGATCTTCACGTTGTTTCTTGTACAGTTCGTTGATTCTCTCCTTGTGCTGTTCCAGATGCTGGCGCAGCACGGTATCCACATATCCGCCTACTGAGATTTCCCCTCCGGCGATGTCGTTCACGATTCTGAGGATCTTGCCGTGGACGTCACGGCTGATATAGACACATTGGCGGGTCTTTATCTCGTTGCGGCGCAGGAATAGCTCGTTGTAGTCCTCGTCCTGCCTTTTCCGGCGTCCACTTTCCCTCTGCGCTTTTTCCCGTGTTACGGGTTGCACAGGAGATGGTTCCGGTGCGGCGGTGTCCTCTTCGGTCGGTGCAGCTGCGGGTACTTCCTGTGCGGGGCGCAGTGTCCCGTCCTGTGTGCGCCGCCCGATGGAGGCTAACAGCAGTTCCTCGTCGATGCCTTCCGTGTTCACTTTCCTGCTGCCCATGCTCACTGCGGTCTGATGATGTCGCTTATCTCTTCGGAAAACTCCCGGATGCCACTCCCTTTCAGCAGTGCCGTGTCCATCGGGAAGATGGTGGAGCGGAAAACGCTCTTGCGCTCTTCCGAAAGGTCACGGCGGAACTTCTTGCTGTCGGGCAAGCGGGTGGAAAGTACCGGAAAGCCCATTTCGGCTATCACTTCCTCGTAGATGCCGTACAAGTCGTTCCTCTCCCTGCCGTCCACCATCGTCCAGAACAGATGCAGCCCCTTTGTTTTCGCCTGTCCGGTAGTCATCAGCCTGTCGCGGAACATCGTGACGAATTTCAGGGTACTCTCCACGACAAAGCGGTCGGCACTCAGCGGAGTGAAAATGTAGTCCATCTGCGAGAGCGTCTTTATCACGCCGTTGCTTCGGAGTGTGCCGGGCATGTCGAAGAACACCACGTCGGGTTTCACGTCCTCAGTGGCAATCATCCTCTCGGCATCGTCGAGGGCGTTCACCGCATTGCTTTTGACGATGGTGTAGGCGTTCTTTTTGATCCGGCGGAAATGGTCGCAAGCGAGAGCCTTGAAGTAGGTGCTGCTGTCGATAAGCCCCATTTCGTGTTCGCGCAGCCCGTGGATGCTGTGCTGCGGGTCGTCGCAGTCCACGACGGCGACATTGTAGCCTTTCACGTTGTGCAGGTAGCTGGCGGCAAGTGCCGTGACAGTGGATTTGCCGATGCCACCTTTCTGTGTTGCGAATGCAACGAAGATTTCCTTACTCATAGTTCCATTTATTTTAATTGTTGATGATTTGTTTTTCTGTTTCCATACGGATTTGGCTGTCGCACCATCCGCTTCCGTGACTACACACGCAGGCGGGTCGTCGCGTATCCGGTTCTGTGGTGAAGCGGTGCGTCGGACAAATGGTGATTGACGACATTGCGTCATGAAGTCATTGAATCCATACGTCACCGAATTGTCGGAGAACCGGGTTTCCGACGGTTCGGGTATCCGTTTCGGCAAGTATCCGAAGAAGCGGATTTCCGGGTATTTGAATGTTCCGTTTATCATATCTTCAAATCGTTCGTTTCTTGAATCATGCTGCAAATAAACAAGTATATTTTGGAACCTGTATCACTTCTCCGGCAAGTGGCGGCACGTTGCGCCGGTTGGCAGTCATTGACCGGGTCAAGCATCTGTCCGATACCGCTTTAAGGGCGTAACTTTGCACCCGGACAGCAGGGTTCGCCGATGACGCGCGGCCCGGAGTCCTGAAAGGTATTTTCCCAATCCGTCCCCTGACGGATTTTTATGTTCACCTGAACATAGCAAGATGTCTTTTCAGCCGCTCAAAATATTTTGAGCAGCCACGAAAAGCACTTGCCCTTGCAGGGGGCGGGCTTTCCCTCCGAAGTCGGGAAGCCTTTCAGAACTGCGGTGCTGTAATCCGAAGCGGCGGCTTATGCCGTCAATCCGCTAAATCCAAAGTAATATGAAAGAGAAAAGGAAAAGCAAATCAGGGAGAAATCCCAAACTTGATCCGGCGGTGTACCGGTACACCGTCCGTTTCAACGAGGAGGAACACAACCGTTTCCTCGCCATGTTCGGAAAATCGGGTGTCTATGCACGGTCTGTTTTCCTCAAAGCGCACTTCTTCGGGCAACCGTTCAAGGTGCTGAAGGTGGACAAGACGTTGGTGGACTATTACACCAAACTGTCGGATTTTCATGCACAATTCCGTGCCGTGGGTACGAATTACAACCAAGTCGTGAAGGAACTGAGGCTGCATTTTTCAGAGAAAAAGGCGATGGCGTTGCTCTACAAATTAGAGCAACACACCGTCGAACTCGTGAAACTGAGCCGCCGGATTGTGGAACTTTCAAGGGAAATGGAGGCAAAATGGTCGCAAAAATCAGTGTAGGAAGTTCGTTGTACGGCGCGATTGCCTACAACGGGGAGAAGATTAACGAGGCGCAGGGGCGGCTTCTCACCACCAACCGCATCTACAATGACGGTTCGGGAACGGTGGACATAGGCAAGGCGATGGAGGGTTTTCTCACCTTCCTGCCACCGCAGATGAAGATCGAGAAGCCGGTGGTGCATATCTCTCTCAACCCGCACCCGGAGGATGTGCTGACCGATATTGAGTTGCAGAATATCGCCCGCGAGTATCTGGAAAAACTCGGTTTCGGAAACCAGCCTTATCTTGTATTCAAGCACGAGGACATCGACCGCCACCACCTGCACATCGTGACGGTCAACGTGGACGAGAACGGGAAAAGGCTCAACCGGGATTTTCTCTACCGCCGCAGCGACCGTATCCGCAGGGAACTGGAACAGAAGTACGGATTGCATCCGGCAGAACGTAAAAATCAGAGATTGGATAATCCGTTGCGCAAGGTGGCCGCATCGGCAGGTGATGTGAAGAAGCAGGTAGGCAACACCGTGAAGGCTCTGAATGGGCAGTACCGTTTCCAGACGATGGGCGAATACCGTGCGCTCCTTTCCTTATATAATATGACGGTGGAGGAAGCGAGGGGCAACGTGCGCGGACGGGAGTATCACGGGCTGGTCTATTCCGTCACGGACGACAAGGGTAACAAGGTGGGCAACCCGTTCAAATCCTCGCTTTTCGGGAAGTCCGCAGGCTATGAAGCCGTACAGAAGAAGTTTGTCCGTTCCAAATCGGAAATCAAGGATAGGAAACTGGCAGACATGACGAAACGCACCGTCCTTTCCGTGCTGCAAGGCACTTATGACAAGGACAAATTTGTATCCCAACTCAAAGAGAAGGGCATCGACACCGTACTGCGCTACACAGAGGAAGGGCGCATCTATGGGGCTACCTTCATCGACCACCGCACGGGATGCGTGCTGAACGGTTCGCGCATGGGTAAGGAGCTTTCGGCGAATGCCTTGCAGGAACACTTCACCCTGCCATACGCCGGACAACCGCCGATACCGCTATCCATCCCTGTGGATGCTGCGGACAAGGCACACGGGCAGACCGCCTACGACAGTGAAGATATATCGGGCGGTATGGGCTTGCTCACTCCCGAAGGTCCGGCGGTAGATGCCGAGGAAGAGGCTTTCATCCGGGCGATGAAGCGCAAAAAGAAGAAAAAACGCAAGGGCTTGGGTATGTAATCAGAGTATCAACAATTAAAAAATCAATGTATGTCACAACAAGAAGACGATTTGAGGGCATTGGCGAAAATCATGGATTTTCTGCGTGCCGTGAGTATCATTTTAGTGGTCATGAACGTGTACTGGTTCTGCTACGAAGCCATCCGGCTGTGGGGCGTGAACATCGGCGTGGTGGACAAAATCCTTCTGAACTTCGACCGCACGGCGGGGCTGTTCCATTCCATTCTCTACACGAAGCTGTTTTCCGTCCTTTTGCTTGCCTTGTCCTGTCTGGGTACGAAGGGTGTCAAGGGTGAGAAAATCACTTGGGGAGAATCTGGACAGCATTTGCCGTCGGGTTCGTGCTGTTTTTCCTGAACTGGTGGTTGCTGCCCCTGCCGCTGCCGCTTGAAGCGGTGACGGGACTGTATGTCCTTACCATTGGAACGGGCTATGTCTGCCTGTTGATGGGTGGTCTGTGGATGAGCCGCCTGTTGAAACACAATTTGATGGAGGATGTTTTCAACAACGAGAACGAGAGTTTCATGCAGGAAACGAGGCTTATCGAAAGCGAGTATTCGGTCAATCTGCCGACACGTTTCTATTACAGGAAACGCTGGAACAACGGTTGGATCAATGTAGTTAATCCCTTCCGTGCGTCCATCGTGTTGGGTACGCCGGGCAGCGGCAAGTCCTATGCCGTGGTAAACAATTTTATCAAGCAACAGATTGAAAAGGGCTTTAGTCAATACATCTACGATTTCAAGTATCCCGACCTATCTACTATTGCCTACAACCATTTGCTGAACCACCCGGACGGCTACAAGGTAAAGCCGAAGTTCTATGTGATCAACTTCGACGACCCGCGACGCTCTCATCGGTGCAATCCCATTCACCCGGATTTTATGGAAGATATTACGGATGCCTATGAGAGTGCCTACACAATAATGCTCAACCTCAATAAAACGTGGGTGCAAAAGCAGGGCGACTTCTTCGTGGAGTCACCTATCATTCTGTTTGCCAGTATTATCTGGTATCTCAAAATCTATCAGAACGGGAAGTTTTGCACGTTTCCCCATGCTATCGAGTTTCTGAACCGCCGTTACGAGGATATATTTCCGATACTGACCTCTTATCCGGAGCTGGAGAACTACCTTTCGCCGTTCATGGATGCGTGGCTTGGAGGGGCTGCGGAGCAGCTCATGGGTCAGATAGCGTCGGCAAAAATCCCGCTTTCGAGGATGATTTCACCGCAGCTCTACTGGGTGATGTCAGACAGCGAGTTTACGCTGGACATCAACAATCCCGAAGAGCCGAAAATCCTCTGCGTGGGTAACAATCCCGACCGTCAGAATATCTACGGTGCGGCACTCGGTCTGTATAATTCCCGTATCGTGAAGCTCATCAACAAGAAGGGGATGCTGAAGTCATCGGTCATCATCGACGAGTTGCCCACAATATACTTCAAAGGGTTGGACAATCTTATAGCTACCGCCCGAAGCAACAAGGTTGCCGTGTGTCTGGGCTTTCAGGATTTCAGCCAGTTAGTGCGTGACTACGGGGACAAAGAGGCGAAAGTGGTGATGAACACTGTCGGCAATATTTTCTCCGGTCAGGTGGTGGGGGAAACAGCCAAGACGCTCTCCGAGCGGTTCGGTAAGGTGTTGCAGAAACGGCAGTCCATCTCCATCAACCGGCAGGATGTTTCCACCTCCATCAACACGCAGATGGACGCGCTCATTCCACCGAGTAAGATTTCCGGGCTTACGCAGGGAATGTTTGTCGGTTCTGTATCCGACAACTTCAACGAGCGTATCGAGCAGAAGATTTTTCATTGCGAGATTGTGGTGGATGCCGAAAAGGTGAAACGGGAAGAAAGTGCCTACAAGAAAATTCCCGTCATTACAAACTTCACGGACGAGGACGGCAACGACCGCATGAAGGAAACGGTGCAGGCGAACTACCGGCGCATCAAGGAAGAGGTGAAGCAGATTGTGCAGGAGGAACTGGAGCGTATCAAAAACGATCCGGTGCTGTGTAAACTGCTACCAGATAATGAGACTGTCTAACAAGTCCCCAAAATTGAAAATTATCCCTATCGAAGTTTGAAGTGACCCCCAAAAGTTGGATACAATTTTTTGGGGGGCACTTCAGTTCTGACGGGTAAAATCGTAAAATTCGGACTTGTTAGACAAATACTTACGCGGTTTCAACCTCAGGTACTGAATCTATCGAATTGACAAATTTAACCAATTGCGGATCTGAATCTTTTTGTATGAGGTTTCGGAGACTCTTTTTCAATTCATAAGCATCATCCCCTGCTGTATTTATTAAATCCATATAAAAATCTTTGTTTTGCAGAATCAATGAACGGCATGCCCCATCGGAAATTACAGGTTTCACTATTTTATCAATAACGTCTCCAGCTTGACTTTTCAAATTACCATGCGATCTAAGCCATGTTTCGAAAAATTGAAACTTTATTGCATTGATAGTCTTTTTACCGATGCAGAAATCATTTCTTATATCGGTAACTGTCGATTTAATTTTTCGTTTATCCAATCTTTCAACTATATTCTTGAAACAATTAGGGAAAGGATTCAAACTTTGAAGTTCCAGAAGCAATATCCATCAGAATCTTTTTTGCCAAATTCAGTCAAGTTATCTGGCAAGGATTTGATTTTAGCCAGTAAATGTTTTATTGCGACAAACCAATAATATGATGTATGTGCTGTTCTTTGGGCGTATAATGTATCAACACTTATTTCAGACAACGCTTCGAACGCTATTTTATTGATATGATCGGTCAGGACATTGCTTATTTTAGTGGTCAAATCGTAAAAAGATGCGTCAGGAATTACATCTTTAATATTGTTCTTAGTGATATACTTATCCAAATCGGTATTCCACTCTGCTAAATGCTCGATAAATACCTCATCCGTTACACCTATTCTGTTCTTAATATCTTCAAATTGGGGCAATATGTCTGAGAGCAATAATTTATAGCCAAGTTTATGATTTACCATGTATTGTAGTGTTTCATTTAATAGCGGTATATTCCATCCCACACTATTTACTAATAAGTCTCCATGATCCACATAATAGTCCATGAGTTCTGCAACATATTTTATATCTCCACCCTCTATTAAGGAAACGGAATGACCATGTGCCAATTGCATGGCGACTAAATCGTAATATCCAGACTCTTTAATGTTTCGGCCATCAGTTTCTAATTCAGAATGCAACTGATTTATGTAGGTTGAATCTAACGTTACAGGTAAAGGTCTTTCTTCGTCAGATGCCAATAAACGATAGGTTGTAAATATAGCCCCTATATTATCTTTATTTACATTCTGTTCATCAATGCAATTCGTGATCGCTTGCAAAAGCGTTGGAAACGTATAGGTAGAATTATCTTTTAACGTTTTTACAATATCTGCATGGTCGAAATTATCGGGTAGTAAGTTTGCCAAATAATTATCGAGCGCCTCCGAATTTGTTGCTACTTGATAATATTTATATGCTTTAGTTGTCGCGTTATCCCGATAGGCAGCATCTGTTGCATTTGCAGCTTGAATATAATCGATAAATGTATTTGGCTTGACTGTTTTTGCTTCAATCAATGACGTAAAATCGCACGCCAACTTATTTTGCGCAATAAACCTGTCTATTGCATCTAACGTTTTGAAATAGTCGCCGCCATTGAAGTCATTGAACCGAACTATCTTCTTATATAATTGAGCAATCACATGGTTTTGGCTTTCCGTGTCTAAATGCAACAGCAGTTCTTGGTATTCGACAGGGAACACCTGCTTCTCTATGGATTCTTTTAATTTCAATTGTGCTATTCTTTGCCATACACGCAGAATAACATCGCTCTTTCGAGTTAATTTATGCAAACAATGTATAATCTTATCGATAAGCGCATTGTCCATACATTGTATAACTTCTTCTAATACAGTGTCAAATTGTTTATTAGTCTCTGCATATTGATTTATGTCGTGGTCTTCTTCTCCGTTGATGCAGCCTTCAATATATTTTTTCAATGGAATTTGTCGAGCATCTTCAACATCGACACCATATACCAAAGCTGCAATTTTCGCGTTGTGTTTGCAGATCATTGTTAATTATTGTTTGAATGCCATTCAGATAGTCGCCGGACAATATTTGTTCTACTGGATTTGCCAGAATATCCGTCTTCTTCAAACAGAACAATGCTATGTTTATCATCAAAATTTCGTTACACCACTCTTGTTTAAGAGCGACCATCTCATTGATATATGATATAATTTCCCTAACATTGGCATTAGGATTTACCAATCTGAATATCCGATTTATAGTTTCTTTCGCTTCATTTTCTGTTTCTCCAAATGCTTCAACAAACAGTTTGTTGAATATACTTCGATAGTCGGTAATAACAGGAGGAGCAACACGATAAACAATAGGGAAAGTTTTATTGATAAAATACTTGGTCAGTTGTTTCGTTTGTTCGTCGGTCTCATCTCCGAATGCACAAGCTAAATGTGTTTCATCGAAAGGAATAACAGCCCAAACATTTTCAAAACCGCTATCGGCGAAGAACGTATGGATAGAAGACCATAATTCTTTTACTTTTCAGCGGGGAGACGATCCATGTTGTCAAAAACAAGGACTAATTTACGTTGTCCTTTTTCCTTGATAAAATCAGAAATGTCTTGCATCCATGTTTTGAACTCGTAAACCGTTGGTTCGTCTTCGCTCAAAGTCTCATAGCAAACGTCCTTTTCGACTTTATCTTGATAAATAGCTAACATATAACTCCATCCATATTTATGATCTTTGCTATATGCCCATTTCCAAACGCACAATGCAATAAGAACTGGCAGTGCAGCTATGATAATAGACAATAAAGAAAACCACCATGTTGTGGGTGTAGGTTTTACTGCATACGCAATAAATGTAAATATCGGAGTTAAAACTGCAACCAAAAATGCCGCAACCATACCATTACTGATAAGGGGATATTTTTCGGTTACGGTCTCCGTTTTACGGGCTAATAAATATTTCAGCTTTTCAGACCATGATACGGTTTTCGTACCTCCACCTTTGACTTTTATTGTTGCATTTCCAGATAGGATACCATCATCAATAAGTTTGCTTGTAAGCAATTCCAATATAGAGCGGCGTTGCAAGTCCTCTTGATGTCCCCATGCGTCATACTCAAAAAAGTAATAGTCGTCTGATAATTCACGTTCCAACATTTTAACCACGTTGGATTTTCCAGATCCCCAAATACCTTCGATGCCGATAATTCGAGGTAAAGTACATTCCTCATCCAATGAATCATTCTGACAAAAATGGCGAGCAATAGTTTTTGCCAACCTTTCTTGCGAACCTCCATCGAATTTGTCAATACCACACGGTTTATTTTGGATAAACCGCGGATATTGCTGTTTGGATTGTAGTTTTGTTTCCATATACGTAATTTATTGATTATACGAACTCCAAATAATTCTCCCGATTTACCACATGAAACTCGGCATAGGGATAGGCTTCTTGGAAGGCTTTTCGGTGCGGCCGGCATTTTATTCCCCATTGAACTCCAAGGCGGTAAGACTGTCGGCACTCTCCTCAATCAGGTCGATTTCCTGTTTGTCGTAGGTGCGCCAGAAATAGAACTCCCTGTGCAGTCCCTCATTGAAGTTCGCTTTGCGCCGCTCTCCGATGATGTAGTTCTCCCACAGCGCACCGACATCCTGCCGAATGGCCAGCGGTGAGAAAGCCCCGATAATGGCATTGCGAATGCCGTTGTCGTAGAAGTACCACTTGCCAGCTTTTGTAACCTCCTTGCGTAGGTTACGCGAATAAGCCCCCAGACGATAGATAACGAAGACCTTTTCCAATAGGTCGAGGTATTTTTCAACGGTCGTCTTGCTCATGCCGAGTTGTTTACCTAACTCTTCGTAAGAAACTTCGCTGCCCAACTGAAAAGCTATCAATCGCAGTAGATCGCGCATCTTGCTCGAATTTTTTAAGCCGTCAATTGCTAAGATATCTTTAAGCAGGTATGCACCGACAATATCACGTAGGTAGTCTGTTTTACGTTCATAGTTCTCCATCATTACTACTTCGGGATAGGAACCGTAAATCAAGCGCGCTTCGAGGTTCTGGCGGGTTTCAAGTGCCGTTTCCGTCTGTGCGATTTCCCGTTGCGAGAATGGTGTAAGGAGAAATTGCGTACTGCGGCCGACCAACGGTTCACCAGTCTTATTCAGCAAATCGAATGACGAAGAACCACTTGCCAAGACACTTATTCCCGGTATTTCATCAACTATCAACTTCAGAATACTACCGATTTGTGGTATGTTCTGTGCCTCATCAATAGCCAGCAAATCAATACCATCCAATAAATGCCGATAATTGGCTATTGAGCGATTCTCCAATAGTGCTAATGTGTCGTAGTCTTCGCCGTTGAGCATCATCGTCCTACCTGAATAGTTGTCCACAATTTTACGCATCATTACCGTTTTACCAACACGGCGAGCACCAAAAATCAGTACTGCTTTATTGGGCGCGATTCGTGCTGTAATCTTCTCTTGAAGTATTCTATTTACTGTTTCCATACCTTATAAAATATAATGCAAAGATAATCATATTTTTTTAATTTGGCGAATTTTACAAAAAAACGGGCTATTAAATGGCGATTTTTACAACCACAATCTTATGGAAGTTGTTTCATTGTTTTTAGTAATGATATATGTTCATACTATGATGACTCAATAATTTACCAGACATACGTTTCTGAAATTTGTCCTTATAGGAATGAAAAACTCACATATATTGTGCTAATTAATATATAATTAAATGAAAATAAAAGACAGGATACGAGTATTCCTGTCTTCTCATATGTAATGGATATTTTTTATTTCTCATCCGCTCCAACTCCTCATCACGCAACATTCTCTCGTTCAGTTTTTCCTGCATCCTGTCAATGAAATAGGTGCGGCTTTCGTTCTTCCGGCGTTTGATATCAGTGTAGAAGCGGTAGCAGTCTTTAGAATCAACCCCGAATATCTTATAGAGAAGTGGGGCGAGCTGTTTGAGCGGCATATTGCCGTTGTTGATGCAGCCCATCACGTCTATGCCGTAGATAAGTTCCACGAGGTCGATGGCATTGCCCGTCCATTGAAGAAGGCTGGCGGTGGTTTCTGTTGCGTTGTTGGCGGATATTAGTGGTGGCACTTGGGGCGTGGCAAGGAATTTCTGCATCTTTCTTACGAAAGACAGAGCCTTGCTGACGTAGGCGGCAATCTCTCTTTTTTCTTCTGACAGATTACGTACGGGATGGTGCTGCAACTCGATTTCGATGTAGGCAAGCGCGATGACGGTAAGGTTCATGTCCATGCCGCCGTTGCACAGTTCGATCACTTGGGTGGCGAAAGCCGTGTATGCCGTTTCCATATTGCAGTCGCCGGCTTCGTTTATCAGGCGGAAAAAGTCGGTTTCCGCCAGCAAGAAATAATTCATGGTTCTGTCAATTTTGAAAATTACACTTTGTTTTCTGCGTGCGCACATGAATATAATTGGCAAAAAACGCGGCAGAAAATAAAAAATCCAACACTCAATTTTACAAAGTGCTGGATTTCAGAGGTATAAAATTCAGTATTTTTTCACAAGGACAAATTATCTCCGACTTAAATTGTTTGTAATCGGAACATTTATTCTATTCCTGAAAATAGAAATGTATGCTTGCCGCACATTTTGGCTATCTTGCTTTTTATCAAGGATATAGATAATGCGACATACACCGTTGGGATAGCTTTTCAAAGAGGAAAGCGTCCAGTGTTGCTCTGGCAGAGCCGACTTAAAAAAATGTCGTCCGCTTCCGGATATGAAAGGAACGGTGTATAGTATGATTTCATCCACAGCGTGCATCCGCAGCAGTCCGTTTATATAGTCTGCCGTGTCCGGTGTGGCTTCCGCGAGGTAACGGATGTTTGTGCAGTCTTTTCTCCATTCGTGCAGCATTGAAATGGAATAGTCCGGTGTCACACGGTAAAAGGCTTTCTTCCTGATTTCATCAAGACCGCAACGGTCAAGGCACAAATCCTGATGTGCTTTATCATATAACTCTGAAGAAAGACATCCGTCCATCGTCAGTACGGCGAGAATCTGAACTTTACCCATAATCGTTTCCTTTCGTTAGGCAAGGGTAAAAAAGTAGCGTGCAATTCACACTACCTTCAAGCGATGGCTCTGGTAAAGCCTTTACGGAGAGTACGTGAATGCACGCTATGCGTAAGCATAGCATAAGCATCACGCAATCGTCTCCGTAGTTCCAATTTACCAGATTTTCGCTTGAAACGCCTTGCGGTCTTATCCTATATGTTGGCGGCGAAAAGCTCCTGCCAATCGCCGTTTTTCTCAAATGTTATGCAAAGATAGCCAAATTCAGTGAATTACGGGCTATGATTGCTTGAATTTATATTTAAGTCCATACTCTTCAAGTTTGCTGTATAGTGTTGTCCTGCCTATGCCGAGCAGTTCTGCGGCGACACTCCGGTTGCCGTTTGCCTGTTTCAACGCACGCAATATCCGCTCCTTATCCTCCGCGTCATTGCGCAAGGCGAAGCTGACAGTAGAGGTCGGTTTCGTCACGGCAAGTTCCAGATGCTCTTTCATGACAACACCTTCCTGCGCCTGCAATACAGCACCCATAACTTTCTGCCGAAGTTCCCGCACGTTGCCCGGCCATGCGTGTGTCAGCAACGCTTTACGTGCTTCGGAACTGAACCCGCTCACGCTACACTCCAGCTCTCTGTTTGCCATATCACGGAAGAACTCTGCCAGCGGCATAATGTCTTCTTGACAGTCACGCAACGGAGGAACGGTTATCCCGAAGTCGTGCAGGCGGTACAGAAGATCCTGCCGAAAACGCTTTTCATTCACCGATACCTCCAAATCTTCATTGGTAGCAGCGATGATGCGGACATTGAAATTCCGGTCTGCCTTGTCTCCGACCGGGCGATACCGCCTCTCCTGTATGGCACGGAGCAACATCTGTTGGGTTTCCAACGCGAGGTTTCCTACCTCGTCCAGAAACAACGTGCCGCCTTCCGCCTCATGGAAATATCCTTTCTTGGCATTGTCCGCACCTGTAAATGCACCTTTGACGTGTCCGAAGAAAGCCGACGGTGCAAGCTCTTTGGAGAGTGAACCGCAGTCCACCGCCACAAATGGCTTGCCTGCACGTTTGCTCTTGTCATGCAACAGGTGGGCAATATGCTCCTTGCCCGTGCCGTTCTCACCAAATATCATCACGCTCATATCGGTGGCGGCTACCAGCCTTATGCGGTGCATGATTTTCTGAAAGGCGGAACCTTCACGGGCGAATATAGGCATACGGCGTTGTCCTGCCTGACGTTCTTTCAGTATGGAACGGATCAGGGGGACAAGTTTATCCTCCACAAGCTGTTTGGGAATATAGTCTATCGAGCCGAGTTTCATGCTTTCCACGGCGGTATTAACTTCGGCGTAGTCGGTCATAATGATGAAGGGCTGCATCTTTCCCTCCTTTCGCATCCAGCACAAAAGGTCTATGCCACTGCCGTCAGGCAGACGCAGGTCGGCAACCACGATATCATTATCTGTTGCCTGTTGCAGATGTTTCTTCGCGGTTGAGAGGTGGTAAGCCTTCATATTGCGGTAGCCCTCCCGTGACAGCATATTGCAGACATATTCGCAATACACGATGTTGTCTTCCACCACAATTATTTTTGTCTTATTCATCTTCGTATTTTCTCCTTTCCTCTTCTGCCAACCGTATTATTTCCACTCCCTTATCCAGCACGGCAGTCACGGCATGGCTTAACGCTTCACCATCCGGGAGAGCATCGCCACGAAGCAATCCGTAAAGTACATTCAGCGGTTGGTCGGCACGGAGCACCTCCCACGAACTGCGCAGGTGGTGGATCAGGGAATCCAGCTTTTGCAGGTCTTTTCTTTTGCTGCATCCCGTACCGCCTGCATTTCCTTTTCTGTTTCAGTTATCAACTTTTCCAGCATGACGGCTTCATTGCCATAGGACAATAAGGCGGAAAAGTCCGGTTTCCCGTCCGGTGTCGCTTTTATGGCACACCTGTCGGAAACCTCCATCAGTTCCGATATGGAGAACGGTTTGAACAGGCATCCGGCAAAGCCTTTTGCCAATAGTTCCCCTTTGTTACAACTGCCCGAAGCGGTTGCCACAACCACCGGGATTGTTGGTGAATTGCCCACGTTGGACGAACGCAACAGTTCCAGCAATTCGAAACCGTTTATATCGGGCATATTCAAGTCTGTCAGCAACAGGCTGTATTCTTTCTGGCGTATCATTTCCATCAGTGCCGCAGCATCGGTGCAAGTGTCGCAGTGTATTCCTTCTTGGGAATACATCTCTTTCAGCATCAGAAGTAATACCTCATCATTGTCAATGGCGACAACATCATGGAATTTATTGTTATGATAAACAGGTGTATTGCTTGTATATCCAAGCTGTTCTTCAGCTTCCTGCATAGAAATTTCAACTGTGAAACGACTGCCTTTCCCTTTCTTGCTGTCTAAACGGATTGTTCCGCCAAGCATCGACACAATATTACGCATTATGGCAAGCCCAAGCCCGAAACCCTCCTTTGCGGCGGCATTTGATAGACGTTCAAACGCACCGAACGCTTGTTTCTGTTCCTCTTCTGTCATGCCTGTACCTGTATCTTCAACGACCAGTGTCAGAACTCCATTATCATATTCAGTAATCAAAGAAACACCGCCTTCTTCTGTGAACTTGACAGCGTTTGACAGCAGGTTATTCCCGATTTGTATTATTCGCTCTTTGTCGGTCAATACAATGGCATCGTGTCCAGTCTTCACGGACAAGGACAGCCCTTTGTTCACGGCAACAGGCATGAACTCCGTTTCAAGTGTGTGCGTGATTGCTGAAATCCGGCAGGGTGACAGACGGGGCTGTTCCTTGCCGTTGTCCAGGCGGAAGAAGTCAAGCAAAGTGTTAAGCATATCCCGCATACGGTCGGAGGATTGCAGTATGTTTTGGATATACTGCCCGGACTTATCCTCACACTGTTCTTTCCGTATCAGTCCGGCATAGCCTGTTATTGCTGTCAGCGGTGTGCGCAGTTCATGGGTGATAGTATGTACCGCCTTCTTCCTTGACGTTATCAGTGCCTCGTTCCGTTGTACGGATTGTTCCAGTTGCCTTATCAAATCAGTTGTCTTGTGCTTGTATTGTTTAATGCTTTTTGCATCACGATGTATGATGATGTAGGAAATTAACAACAATAGAAGAACGAATCCCATTAAACCGCCTACTTGCATAAATGACTTTTCACGCATGGCAACTATTTCGTTTTCCCGGCTTTGCAGTTCGGTTTGTACCTTTTCTTCTATTTGGCAAATCAATTCTTGCAGTTGTCTGTTAAGTTCTGCATTACGAGCTGCAAGGCTGTCGGCTTGTTCCGACAATTGGCGATCCTGCACTTTCTGTTCGCTGATTACGTTTCTATTGACCGAATGAAGGATAGTGGTTGATACTGCTGGAGTTACTTCCTTTTTTTGCCGAATATGCCTAAGAAACCTTTTCGTTTTGGCTTTTTGGACTGTTCCTGCACACTTTTCTGTACAATAACCGGAATTTGATTGGCTATCTTCTTGTTAATAGATTGTTGTTCATCCATTAACCGGACTATCTGGAACATCTGTCGTTCCTTATCCTCTAAAAGACTGCGCACACTATCGATGCGCTCTGCTGGATAGGTGGCCTTGAAACGGCAGAGCATACTGTCCATTGCCATACGCCGTGCATGGTAATGCTCGATATCTTTATCGTTCCATTCCAGTATTGTTTCACCCAATAGAGAAAATTTTATCATTTGAATATTGATATTGTTTATTTCTTTTCGGAGCTCGTCTATTTTTTATTGCCAAGTTCTAATGCTTCTATCTCCTGCCATTCATAGAGGCTATTATATGCCATACATCCGATAAGAATGGAGATAAGTATATATCCCAACCGTATTGCCTTATAGAAATTTCCTGACCGCTCCATTATTTTAATGACATTGATTTTTGGAACATGAATAAAAGTTTATCTTTTCGTTCATGCGGATATTATCAGAATAACCGTCTTTTGTTATTTGATACCCACATGGCTTAACCATAAAAATGCCTAAGCCCTTAGTGTACGAACTTACTTCTGAGGCATAGTCTTTACTTGTATTTAATGGAACTTTCCCTTTAATATGACACCACTCATTATTACAACTGATGTCTTCAATCTCAGACATCAGTTTTTGCAAATCTGTAATAGCTTTGGAACTCGCTACTTGGGGTATCTGCAACTCAAAACAGAGCATCGGTTCGAGAATGTCCACACCTGACTGTTGCAAAGCCAGCCTGAAGACATAAGGGGTCAGCTGTCTGAAATCAGCAGGTGTACTTACCGGGCTATAATACTCGGCTTGAGTAAAAGTTACTTTCAGATCTGTCACTTCCCATCCATGTAAACCAGATTGGCAAGACATACGAATCCCTTCAAAAACGGCATTTTGAAAAGAATGGTTCAGATAACCATAGGAGATGTCACTTTCGATTTGCAACCCTGCCCCTAACGGTAAGGGTTCAAGAGTCAGCCCTATTGTGGCCCAGTAAGGGTTGGGTGGTACTTCGATCTGAATAATCTTATTGACCTTTTTTATAGGTCGTTCTTTGTAGATAGTCTTGATCTCATCAAAATGGACCTTTACGGAAAATCGTTCTTCCAGCAATGTCTGTATGATTTCCTTTTGGGTCAAACCATATAACGAGATTTCCAATTCATCACTATATGAGTTTATGGAAAAGGACAAAGACGGGTCTTCAATCCACAATGTATTCAGAGCGGATATCACCTTGCTTCTCTCTTCGGGCTTATTTGGCCGGACGGAGGATTTGAGAGCGGGATGCTGATGAGATAATCCTTGAATCAAACAAGGTTTAGCACCTAAATAATCTCCGATTCGAAAATCTTCTATATCTTCTACAATCGCGATATCATTGGCACCCACTTCATCAACATTTATCTCTCTGCCCTGATAAATAGTCTTTAGATTTTTAATCTTGATGAATTTTTCCGAATCGTTGATTCTTACAACGTCTCGAAGTCTCAGACTTCCGTCAATTATTTTAAGAAAACTTCTTTTATGCCCTTTGGGGTCATGCTCTATCTTATAGAGATAAGCTGAAAGTCTGTTTGAGACTGATGCCGGAGGAAGTATAAAAGAAGAAATGGCGTCCAACAACTCATTGATACCGATATTGAACATTGCTGATCCATGTAGCACCGGATAGACTTTGGCTTTTGCCACAAGAGCGATTATCGTATTCCAATAATCAGCCGGTGAAATTTCGCTATCCGCCAAATATCGTTCTAATATATCGTCGTCATGGTTGCATACAAATTCTTTGTATTCTTCCTTTATATATGTTTGGGAGCAAACCGGATAAACCGATCCATCGACAACAGTTTGCATAAACAGGACATCTTGCGACAGATTTGTTTTTATATCCATATACAAACGCTCCAAATTCACACCGGCACGGTCAATCTTATTGATAAATATAATTGTCGGGATTTGCAGCTTTTGTAAAGTACTGAACAGCAACTTTGTCTGCGCTTGTATGCCTTCCTTTGCGGATAAGATGAGGACTGCTCCATCAAGCATTTTGAATGTCCGCTCCACTTCCGCAATAAAATCCATGTGTCCCGGAGTGTCAATGATATTGCATTTCACTCCATTCCAGATAATAGATGTCGTAGAAGCCCGGACAGTAATTCCTCTACGTTTCTCTATATCCATAGAGTCCGTTATGGTGTCACCATTATCCACACGGCCGCACTTTTCCGTTGCTCCACTGGCAAACAGCAGATTCTCGGTTACGGAAGTTTTTCCTGCATCAATGTGAGCAAGAATTCCTAAATTTATAATATTCATTTGGATTAAGCAATAATATACTACAGTAGATGCATTGTCGAAACGCACCTTTTAATACCTCCTCGTAGCATATGAGAACTACAGGATTACTAACTCGTATTAATATGTATATTATTACTGCCGCATAACGATTACAAAATTACACAAAAAATATATCTAACAAAAGTGGGAGGATTTTTAACTTTTACCATAGACATTTTATTAGGGAAGCGTAGGTTCAACTGGCAAGTACAAATAAGTAGAAATGTTTGAACAACACCGTTTTAGGAAGTTGAAAAATCAAGTTTCTCTCTCGGTATAGCGTTTATTTTGGCCAATATCTTCTTTAGTTTAGCATTTGTGTATTTCCCATTCGTGTTCTATTTAGCTCCTTATTATGAGTATGTAGCAAGTTACTTATCAAATTCAGCCTCTTTGAGGGTCAAATATGGTTTTGCAAATGGTGACTGACAAGACATAAACAAGGTCAGCAGGAATTTTTTACATAAATGGACATGAATGTATATAACCTAAAATAAGAATAAATTTTAATAAGGGCTGCCCAAAAAGAAAAAAATGCAGTTGCCATCCTATAGATACTTGCAGAAAGGATAAAATTTACTTTTAGACCTTTTGGGATAGCCCTTATTAATACTTCAGATAAAATTCCTTAGGTTATATTTTCAATCCTTTGGACCGGGTTTCCTCCTTGGCATACAGTCCCGGACGCCCGATTATGACATGGTTGGCAACGATACTATCCGCCGGACTGCGTATCTGCGGCGGTGCATTTTCGGGATATTGCGCCTGCCTGTTCCTCACATCTTCCGCTTCCGGCTTGAGCTGTTGCCCTTCATTCTCCTTTTCTGCGACTTCGGGCGTGGGTGGCGCAAGCTCCAGCTGAATTTTTCGGTCAAGGGCGGCAAGTTCGGACTTCAACTGCTTCAGCTCGTCCTCCTTCTTCCACACCTTACCCGCTATCTCCTGTAACTGCGGTATCTCCATCTCCAGCACCTCGTTCTTCGCCTTGTACTGGTCGATGATGGAGGGTATCCTCTCCATCGCGTTGAGGAAGTTGCGGGCGGCGGCCAACGGGTCAGCCATCGCCAGATGCCCGTTGTTGTAGGTGTACTTGTAGTTCCCCTCGACCACGAAGCGGTTGTCGGTGAACTCCAATCCCTCTTTGAGTATCCTTTCGCTCACCACCTTTATCGGAAAACCGTAAAGTTCACCGACCTGCGTGTACAACCCTCCGGTCGTGGCATTCTTGGCTATCTCCTGCAAACGCTTTCCGATGACCTTCTCATCGGCGGAATCCACTCCGTCCACCTTTATTATATTAAGGCGGTTGCCCTCCTTGTCGGTCTGCACCACCGACAGGAAGCGGTTCCAGTCCTCCGTCATGGCATCTATGAAAGCCGTGTTGTTGCGCAACTCGCCGGTCTTTGACTCCAGCTTGAACTCCGAATCACGCTTGCCCTTGTTGAACGACTTGCGTTCCCCTTCGAGCGATGCGATCCGCTTTTCCAGTTTCGCCTTGTCCAACAGGTCGGTATTGCCGGAGAGCAACGCCATGTATTCCGAGAAATTCATGCCCGATTTTTCGTCCATTGCCCCCTCGTCGATGGTACGCGCACCCATCGCACCGCTTTTGAGCTGGCTTATGAAAGTCTGCTTGCAGTGCAGGAGGTTGAACTTGTAGCTGTCCAGTGACTTCTCCACCGCGTAGATGATTACATCCACGTTGTTCCCCGGCGAAATGTTTGGCAATCTCATTACCTGCCCTAACTCCGCGTCCGTCACGCTGTTGCAAGTCGGACGGTCGATCGGGTAGGTCAAGGGCATTACTGCCCTCTTCCCCCCTCAGAACCGTACGTGAGGGTTTCCCCTCATACGGCTCAAGCTTTTCAAAGTCTCTGTTCGTGTGCAGAGACCGGCTCATCCTACTTCTTGTTTCCATTGTTTTTACGGGATAATTTGAAACATTCATCATGAACCAACATATTGCATTTCCGTCCGTCTTGTACAGTCGGCATTACATTCCATGCCTTATGCGTGTCAATCGGTTCACCACATATCGGACATTTCCGACCTTGCTTTTCCCATAGGTAAAGCAGGGATTTACGTCCTTTCAGCGTCACAAGCATCTTTGACTTCATTCTTTTATTGAAGTACAGGCGGCAGTCTGCGTCAAACGGATTCATGTCCCCCTTTATCTGCGTATATTGCAGAAAAGGAAACGAAGATGCCAGTTTCAACAAGGTAAGTTGGTCTTCTTTGCCGTTTGATTTCTTGAACTTAGCCGCAAAAGTCCAGCTGTTCCCTCGGATATTGTGCCAATAGCGGTCTTTTATCCACCGTTTCCCTTTCTTGGAATGACGGCGTTTAGCCCATTGCCACAAGGCGAGAAATATCTGATGGTCGATTCTGTGAAAAGAATCACGTGTCGCCCCATGCTGATAATATGCTCCCCATCCTCGAATTTTAGCATTCAACATCCTGATTAATGATTCCTGCTTGCAACCCTTATGACCTTTTGTCACCTTACGGATATTCTCCATAAAACGTTTTTCGGCTTTCTTGGTCGGCTTGGTCAATATTTCATTGCCGAATTTGCGGATGTTGAAACCGAGAAAATCGAAGCCGTCATGGATATTGGTTATCACCGTCTTTTCTTCTGATAAGGTCAGACCTCTTTCAGACATAAAGTCGGCTACCAATGGCTTGATTTCCTTTTCAAGTGTTTCACGGTTCTCGCAGGTAATTATAAAGTCATCAGCGTAACGGACAAGATTCACCATTGGCGAATATAACTTACCTTTGATTCTAACTCGTTTATATTTCTCTGCAAGGACTTTCTGCAATCCGTCCAATGTCATATTGGCAAGCGTGGGAGAGATAATGCCACCTTGTGGCGTTCCCTCCTCTGTCGGGAACATCTGTTTGTTGAAGATATAGCCGCATTTCAACCATTTTCGGAGTATTGCCTTGTCCATAGGGATGTTGGCAAGCAGCCATTCATGGCTGATATGGTCGAAGCACCCCTTTATGTCACCCTCCAGAATCCATTCGGGAGAATAGCCTTTTCGGAGAATGTTATGGCATTGCATTACCGCGTCCATACAGCGGCGTTCCTTGCGGAAACCGTATGAACGTGAGTCGGCTGTTGTTTCCGACACTGGTTCTAATGCCATAAGGTAGAGTGCTTGCATGGCTCTGTCTTTCATTGTCGGTATTCCCAACGGTCGCAGTTTGCCATTACTCTTTTTGATGTGGACTCTTCTCAATGGCTTCGGCTGGTAGCCTCTGCGTTTGAGTTCGCTTATCGCTTGTGTTTTTGCTTCGGGTTTCTCCCATGTTTCCATGTCCACTCCGGGGGTGTTGCCACCTCCGTTAGAAGTAACTCTCTTTACGGCTAAGGCTTTTGCGTAAAAAGAGTGGGTCAGCGTCCACTGCAAGGCTTTCACCTTGTTGTATCTGCCTTCCTTCTGAGCCTTTACAATTCGTGCTTGTAGCTTTCTGACAGCCAACTCCGCTTTAGTCCAGTCTATTCTGTCCCAAAGTGTTTGTTGATTGTCAGCAGGCGCACACGATGTCTTGTTTTCGTTCATTTGCTTTCCTCCTTTTGAAAGTTCTAAAAGTTAATTGTAAAGAATCACCATTTGACAACATTCGGTTTGATTGCCTACCTAATGTCGTCACAGAAGTCTGCCCACTTTCGTGTCGGATGATGTCGCCCACATCAGCCCGTGATGTCGGTTCAATCCGTATCCGCTCCATTACAGAACGGCGTTCGCTTTTTCTGTTATCTTATACCTGCACACCATTCGGCTTTCATTGCTGTCAGCTTACCTGTCATTTTTACATGACAGGAGATAATACAGGCTTACCATGTTCCACATAGATAACTAACGGATAGGTTAGGTTCTGTCTCATCCTCCGGCGGTGCTTATATCCGTGTAATCCTACCATGGAGAGGATTAACCGACCGCTTCCCTTTTGGGTAGAGTGTGCCAGTATCTTACACTCTTTCGTGACATTACGAAGTTTACTAACAGTTCGCTTGCGCTAACCATACTATCCAGCCTCGCCACTCTACGGTATGATACTAACCGTACTTGACTTCCCCTCACGGTTCTGTCTTGTCTTGCGAAAGTGTACTTCGTCCCGACCGCTTAATACAACATTAAGGTGCATCGGTCGGTAGGCTACCGCTGACGGAACAGCGGGTTAAAGCTGATACCCGTAAGTATCATTCCAACAATTATCTATGCGACTTCATGTCGCACCCAAGGTATTTCAAGGTGATGCACCGCCACAGCCCTTTGTTGGGCGTTCACACCTGTGCCTAACATGGTCGTACTTCCAAAAAGAACTCGCACCTTGCCGTTATTCATTTCTTCAAACAGCTTTTTTCTTGTCCTCTCAGTAGTGGCGCATTGGATAAACTGTATTTCATCAGCAGGAATACCGAGCCGTACCAACTTTTCTTTGATGTCGGTATATATGTTCCATTCGTTCGGTTTGTATGTACCAAGGTCGCTGAACACGAACTGTGTACCCCGATTGTCATTCGAGCGTATATAGTAGTCATAGATTGTCCTCGCACAGATAGAAGCCTTGTTATCGGCATCATCCTTGAACTTGCAACCCAACAAGCGCATATCAAGAGCCATTTTTCGGGCTACATTGGTCGCAACCAACATTTTAGCCTTGTCGAGGTTGTCGGGTTGCGGAACGTCAAGCCCCAAGTCCTCCCACTGGCCGCTACCGGCAAAAGATACCAAGCGTCCTATCATTTCCTCCTGCTCAATTGTCGGGGGATAAGAGAGGAAACGCACGTTCTTCTCAGGCACATCAAGATTTATCATGTCGGCTGTACGATAATCCGTAATCTCACGCAGGAACATTGCCAGTTCCGGTACTTTGATGTAAGTACGAAAACGCTCTTTGCGCTTCACCGAGCCTGTCACGTTCAACTCATAATCTGCCGTTTTC
>ENA-OUNH01000173-OUNH01000173.1-human-gut-metagenome-genome-assembly--contig:-NODE-173-length-24033-cov-3.402242_pt1 | contig 24033 bp, 26 predicted proteins | sample MGYA00242806_ERZ504814 | MGnify/ENA primary metagenome ERZ504814 (study PRJEB26092, sample SAMD00036389) | human gut metagenome | host: Homo sapiens | study: EMG produced TPA metagenomics assembly of...
AAGATCATGACGCCGGACGGCGTCGCCTATGACGGACTGGTCACATCGGTGTCCTGCCGCACGATCAACGGTCAGGTCCAGCTGCTGGCAAAGCACATCGACTTCTGTACGGCACTGGGCATGGGCGAGGCTCATATCAAGTTGGAGGACGGTACCACCCGCCGCGCCGCCTGCATGGGCGGTATGCTCAGCATGATGCAGGGCGAGTGTCATCTGCTGGCCACTACCTTTGAATGGGCTGATGCTATTGATGCCGAGCGCGCGGCCCGCAGCAAGGCGCGTGCCGAGGAGATACTGGCCCAGAAAAATCTCGACAAGCGCGATATGGAGCTGGCCGAGGCTCGCCTCAGACGCGCACTCGTGCGCAGCAGTGTCGCTGCCCGCAAGGATATCTGATCTGTAATTCTGCCCCCGCTTAACGGCGGGGGCTTTTGTTATGTCTTGCGCTTTGCAGTAAGAGCGCGTATAATAGTGCTATGAATACTGCACTGATATATTGTATGATAATGAATATCCTTGCCTTTTGCCTGATGGGAATCGATAAGCACCGCGCCCGCACGCGCCAATGGCGCATCCCGGAGCGCGTGCTGTTCGGTGCAGCCCTGCTGGGCGGCAGTGCCGGGGCCTGGGCCGGTATGTATCTGTTTCATCATAAGACCCGCCACTGGTATTTTGTGGTGGGTATGCCGTTGATTTTGGCCGTTCAGGCAGCGGCTGTCATCTATCTGACGCACTGAAGCAGGGGAGGTGTGCCCGGTGTCATTCTGGAACAGACTGCTCCGCAGACAGGCTTCGCCCGTGCTGTCACCGCCGGACGGAATGCAGGAGTCTGATATAGCACTGGAGAGCAGCATCTGCACCGGTGAGACGGTCATTGGCTTTCGCAGCAAGACGAACGGCAGACTGCTGAACGCAGTAGCCGTGCATAACCGCGCGGATATTGCGGCCTTTTACAGTAGCTATGGCTTTTCCTACACAGGCAAATTTGATAAATAATTCGCAATGTTTTCTTGACATTTTATTAACTTTGTGAATTATTTTGCTTTTGCCTGTCAAACTATGCATTTATTGCGGAGATTGCCCCGCTTTCGCACATTTTCTTTGCAAAGCGCAAAATGGGTGCTATAATAGCAATGTAAGTGTTGAGCAGCCGTAGACTGCTAAAATCATGGAGGTTACCAGAGTATGTCCATTTTCGAGAATTTTGAGAAGAAACTGCAGGCTGAGCCGAAGTCCATCGTTTTTACCGAGGGCACGGACGCCCGTATCCTGTCCGCTGCAAGCCGTCTGCTGGCCGGCAAGACCCTGAAGGTCATCCTGCTGGGCGAGGTCGAGGCTGTCAAGCAGGCTGCTGCTGAGGGCGGCTTTGATATTACCGGTGCCGAGATCATTGACCCTGCTGCTTATGCCGGCTTTGACGAGATGGTCGCCAAGATGGTCGAGCTGCGCAAGGGCAAGATGACCGATGAGCAGTGCCGTGCCGCTCTGTCCAAGGGCAACTACTTCGGCACCATGCTGGTCAAGATGGGCAAGGCTGACTGCCTGCTGGGCGGCGCCACCTATTCTACCGCTGACACCGTGCGTCCCGCACTGCAGCTGATCAAGTGCAAGCCCGGCATCAAGTCCGTCAGCTCCTGCTTTATCCTGATGCGCGGTGACGAGAGCATTGCCATGGGTGACTGCGCCATCAATATCGACCCCTCCGAGGATGAGATCGTTGAGTCCACCATCGAGACTGCACATACCGCCGAGGTCTTTGGCATTGACCCCCGTGTTGCACTGCTGTCCTACTCCACCAAGGGCTCCGGCAAGGGCGAGACGGTTGATAAGATGCGCAATGCTACCCTGCGCGTGCAGGAGGCCTGCCCTGAGCTGAAGGTTGACGGTGAGCTGCAGTTTGACGCCGCCGTTGCCCCGGAGGTCGGCCAGCTGAAGGCTCCCGGCTCCAAGGTCGCAGGCTATGCCAACACCTTCATCTTCCCCAACATCAACGCCGGCAATATCGGCTATAAGATTGCACAGCGTCTGGGTGGCTTCGAGGCCTACGGCCCCATCCTGCAGGGCCTGAACGCCCCCATCAACGACCTGTCCCGCGGCTGCAACGCCGAGGAAGTCTACAAGATGGCCCTTATCACCGCTGCGCTGATCTGAGTTAAGATCCCTGCATAATGATACCGCCACCCGCTGTTTTTCAGTGGGTGGCGGTTTTTGCGTTGCAGGGGCGGATATGGAATTCGCCCCTACAAGAGCTTTTTGACAGCTTGCTATGTATACCCCTGTATTCCGTAGGGGCGGATTCCATATCCGCCCGCTAAAAATGCCCGCTGCGTTTCCGCAGCGGGCATACTATTTATATATTGCTGATCAATAATGCAGCTTTTCAGCGTCCAAAGCCTCCAGCACCGGCAGCATGGCAGCAGCCTCGGCGCGGGCTGCGATGGGATCCATCATCAGATAGTTGCCGCATTCCACAGCGGACGCTCCGGGGATCTCTCCTTCAAATTCAGCCATCCATGCGAAAGCGCTGCGGGTCAGCTCCAGCGCCTCGGCAGGGGTCAGACCGGTGGTGACCAGATAAAACCCGGTCAGGCAGCCCATCGGGCCGACATAGACAACGCCCTTGCTGTATTTGCTGTTGCGCGCGTAGGTGGCAAACAGATGCTCCAGCGTGTGGGCGGCAGCCGGGGAGAGGTAGCTGCCCTTGTTGGGCTGCTTCATCCGGATATCCCAGGTCAGAATCTCGCCCTCGGCTCCGTCACGGCGGGAGAGGTACATACCCGGCATCAGCGTAGTGTGGTCTACACAAAAGCTTGCAATGCGTTCCATTTCACAGCCTCACTTCGCCATAGCCTGCACAATACCGCGCGAGCAGTCCATCGAGATGACCATACCGTCCTTCAGGGTGCGGGTGGCATTGGTAGCACCAACGATAACGGCCTTATCCAGCGTCAGACCGACAATGGCGGAATGGCTGTTCGTACCGGCCTCCTCGGTGATGATACCGGCAGCCTCACGCATGAAGGGCAGGGAATCGTTGGTGGTAAAGGGCACGACCAGAATCTGGCCGGGTTTGAACTTCTTGGCAGCCTCGGTGGCGTTGCGGCACACGCAGACCTCACCCTTGGCGTTGTGGCTGCCGATGCCGACACCGGCCAGCAGGGAATCGCCGACCATGTGGACCTTGATCATGTTGGTCGTGCCGGAAACACCAACAGGGACACCGGCGGTCACAACGACCAGATCACCGTTCTGTACAAGACCGGCGTCCTGTGCCTTTTTGACGGACATGCTGATCAGTTCATCGGTGGAGGTTGCGTAATCCATCATCAGCGGGGTGACACCGCGATAGACATTGAGCTGACGGCGGGTCGTATCATCCAGCACGCAGGCAATGATCTGGGTGTCGGGGCGGAAACGGCTCAGCAGGCGGGCGGTTTCACCGCTCTTGGAGGCGGTGATGATAGCGGAGGCACCGATGTCGGTCGCGGTCGTGCAGGCGGCATGGCCAACGGCAGCGCTGACATTCAGGCGGGAGGAATCGCTGCGGGAGTGATGGACCAGGCTGTCAAAGCTGGAGTCTGCTTCGGTGGTCTCGGCAATCGTAGCCATGGCCTTCAGCGCCTCGACGGGGTACTTGCCCGCGGCGGTCTCGCCGGAGAGCATGACAGCGCCGGTGCCGTCATAGATAGCGTTGGCAACATCGGTGATCTCGGCACGGGTCGGGCGGGGGTTGACGATCATGGAATCCAGCATCTGGGTAGCGGTAATGCAAATCTTACCGGCGCTCATGGCGCGGTCGATCAGGTGCTTCTGGATGGCCGGGATCTCAGCAAAGTCGATCTCAACGCCCATATCGCCGCGGGCAACCATGATGCCGTCTGCCACGGTCAGGATCTCGTCGATGTTGTCGATACCCTCCTGGTTCTCGATCTTCGCGATGATGCGGATCTTGGAGTTGTGCTCGTCCAGGATGTGGCGGATATCCATAATGTCCTGCGCGTTGCGGGCAAAGCTGGCGGAGATCAGGTCAAAGCCCTGCTCGACACCAAACAGAATATCGCTCGTGTCGCGCTGGCTCATATACGGCATGGACAGATGCACGCCGGGAACGTTGACGCCCTTCTTGGTCTTGATGATGCCGTCATTGCAGACCGTGCAAACAATGTCTGTGTCGCCGACCTCGTCAATGCGCAGCTCGATCAGACCGTCGTCCAGCATGATCCGGCCACCGGGCTTGACATCGTGGGGCAGCTCCTTGTAAGTGACGGAGCAGATTTCGTTCGTGCCCTCTACGCTGCGGGAGGTCAGGGTGAACTTCTGGCCGGTGGTCAGCTTCTCCACACCGTTCTTGAACTCACCCAGACGAATCTCGGGACCCTTGGTGTCCAGCATACAGGCAATGGGCAGATCCAACTCCTTGGAAAGGGCACGCACCTTGTCAAAGCGGCCCTTATGCTCCTCATAGTCGCCGTGGGAAAAGTTGAAACGGGCGACATTCATGCCATTTTCCATCAGCTGACGCAGGATCCCCGGCTTATCGGTAGACGGACCCATCGTGCAGACAATTTTCGTTTTGCGCATAAAACATATCCTCCATAAACATTCCACATATTTATATACTTTGGCAAACCTTAGCGGTATTATACTACAAGTCAGCCCGGGGAAACAAGAGGGAAAAAATTGCGGACAAAAATTTTACCATACATTTATTGCTCTTTTACAGGTGGTGTGCTCTGCATTTCGTGTTTACTTTTTAGCAGCTTTACGGTATAATAGCAATAATAATAAATGTATACAACCCTACACAGGAGAAAGATTATGGCAAAACGCGTATTTTTGATCGTACTGGACAGCTTTGGCGTTGGCGCAGAGCCGGATGCGCCGCAGTTCGGCGATGCCGGTACAAACACGCTGGCCGCCATCGCCGGTCATCCCAATTTCAGGGGAGAGAATCTGGCAAAGCTTGGCCTTTTCAATCTGGACGGTGTGACCTGCGGCAAACCGGAGGCAGCGCCCGTTGCCAGCTTTGCCCGCCTGCGCGAGGCAAGTGCCGGCAAGGATACGACCATCGGCCATTGGGAGATCGCGGGTCTGCTCAGCGCTGAGCCGCTGCCCACCTTCCCGGACGGCTTCCCGCAGGAATTACTCGATGCATTCACGGCCAAAACCGGGTATCAGGTTCTCTGCAACAAGCCCTATTCCGGCACCGATGTCATCCGCGACTACGGCGAGGAGCATCTCCGAACCGGTGCGCTCATCGTTTACACCTCCGCCGACAGCGTGTTCCAGATCGCTGCGAACGAAGCCCTTGTCCCTGTGGAAAAGCTCTATGAGATCTGTGCCGAGGCGCGGGAGCTGCTCACCGGGAAGTACGGCGTCGGCCGTGTCATTGCCCGACCGTTTGTGGGGGACTGCGCCGCCAACTTTACCCGCACGCCGCGCCGCCATGACTACAGTCTGGTGCCGCCGCACGATACAATGCTGGACGCTATCCTCGCTGCCGGAAAGCAGACCATCGGTGTGGGTAAGATCCACGACATTTTTGCAGGCAAGGGCGTTGGGGAACCATCCGCACCTCCGGCAATACCGAGGGGCTCCGGGTGACGCTGGAGCTGGCCGACCGCGATTTTGAGGGCCTTGCCTTCGTCAACCTCGTTGACTTTGACATGCTGTACGGCCACCGCCGTGACATTGCCGGCTATGCCGCTGCCGCTGCGGAGTTCAATGACTGGCTACCGTCCTTTATGGACAAAATGCGCCCCGGCGATGTGCTTATGGTTACCGCCGATCACGGCTGCGACCCCAGCTACACCAAGACCACCGACCACACCCGTGAGCATGTGCCGTTCCTTGTGTATGGCGATGAGATTCGCCCCGGTGTGAACCTGCATACACGCTACAGCTTTGCGACCATCGCCGACACGGTCTGCAAGGCGCTGGGCGTTGCGTACTGCCCGGCGGGCTGCGGCGTCTATGATGAAATTGCGAAGTAACGTGGGCGTACTGCTTCTTTACCTGCTGGCGGCGGTGCTGGTGGTTTACTCCCTCTCGCTGGTGTTCCTTTCCAACTTCAACATGGGCAACCTTATGGTCTGGCTGCTCACCGGCTGCGTTACCGGCTACGCTGTCTTTCGCAGACCCGTCAATGCGTGGTTTTCTGCAGGTATCGGGCGCGTGGTTTTTGGGGTGCTGGCGGTCTTGGTCTGCCTTTATCTGGCCGTCATTGCTTTTGTTGCCGTCAGCGGGTATCTTCACCCGCCCACAGGGAACGAGCAGGTCGTGATCGTGCTGGGGGCTGGCCTGCACAGGGACAAGCCCAGCAAGCTGCTGCAATACCGCCTTGACAAGGCCTATGCGTTCGCCGCTGCCCACCCCGACACGCTGGTCGTCACCAGCGGCGGGCAGGGCCGTGATGAATGGATTCCTGAGGGCGATGCCATGCGGGACTATCTGATTGCGAAGGGCTTGCCGCCCGAGCGGGTCCTGTCGGAGAACCGCTCCACCTCCACGGAGGAGAACTTTGCCTTTTCGCTGGCGCTGCTGCAGTCGCGGGGCTTTTCACAGACGACCCCTATCGTCTATGTTTCCAATGAATTCCACTGCTACCGCGCCGGGCGGTATGCCGCAATGGCTGGCTTTACCAATGTGTCTGAGCTTGCCGCTGCAACACCGCTGCGCAGTGTGCTACCCTGCTATATGCGGGAGGCACTGGCACTGCTTTATTACTGGGTATTCAAAACCTCATCCTCCGGGCCGATGCATGCAATGGTCGGTCTGCTGGATCTGAATAAGAAATTCTTTTACAAATAGGAGGGGACTGCCATGCAGATCCGCTATTACAAAGAGTACAGCCGTTTTCTGAACCGATTTATGGAGTTCAAGGTCTACGGCCACGCCGGACGGCCCATCGTGATTTTCCCGTGCCAGAGCGGCCGCTTCTTTGACTGGGAGGACCGCAACATGTGCAACGCCGCTGCCCGCTGGGTGGATGACGGCCGGCTGCAGATCTTCACAGTGGACAGCATCGACCCCGAGAGCTGGGACAACAACGGCCCCGAGCGCCCGCGTATCGAGATGCAGGAGCGCTGGTACAATTATATCTGCGAGGAATTTGTGCCCCGCCTGCTTGAGATCAACCGTGAGCAGGGCGACGACCACGCCGGCAAGATCCTGACCGGCGGTGCCAGCATGGGCGGCGGCCACGCCGTCAACTTCTTCCTGCGCCGCCCGGACATCTTCAACGGCACGATCGCACTCAGCGGCCTGTATTCCTCCGGCATGTTCTTCGGCGGGTATATGGACGATCTCGTCTACCGCAATTCCCCCTGCGATTACATGCGCAATTTTCCCACGACCCACCCTTACATGAAGCTGTTTGAAAAGGCCGATAAGTTCATCATGTGCTGCGGTCAGGGTGCCTGGGAGGGCGACCTGCTGGCCTCCACCCGAGAGCTGCAGGCCATTCTCGAGAGCAAGGGCATCCATCCCATCGTTGATATCTGGGGCGAGGATGTGTCCCACGACTGGTATTGGTGGGAGAAGCAGTGGGTCTACTTCCTGCAGATGACGCTGGATGACAAGAAGTAAGGATTTGTATATGGATTTCTGGCACGATGCAGCCGCGCAAAAGCGCTGGATGCGCCGTTTCGCGCTGTTGACCGGCCTGCTGCTGGTGCCGGTGTTTGTACTGGCTGTCTTTGCCCGCCCCTCGGCGGATGATTATATCTACGCGGCCCGCACCCATGCGGTCATACAACAGTACGGCTTCGATCTGCCGCGGCTGCTCAAGGCCGCGTGGGACACAAATGTCTACTACTATCAGAACTGGCAGGGGCTGTATGTCTCCGGCTTTACGCTGGCGTTTCAGCCTGCCATCTTCGGCAACCGGTTTTACGGTGTCACACTGCTCTGTGTGCTGCTACCGCTCTTTTTCTGTCTGTACGGGCTTGCGCGCTGTGTAGTGCTGCGCTTGTCTGCGGCACAAAAGCGGCTGCCTTGGGCGCTGGCACTGCTGCTGACCTTCGCTTTTATCGAGGGAATGCCCGCCCCGGTCGAGGGGCTGTACTGGTTCAACGGCGCGATGAACTACCTGCCGTATTTCTCGCTTGCTGTGCTGAACGCGGGTCTTGCCTTTGCGCTCTGCTTTGCCGCGCAGCTTACGCTGCGGCGCAGGGTGCTGTACGCAGCCGCAGGCTGCCTGTGCAGTCTGGTCATCGGCGGCGGCCATCAGGTGGCAGGGCTTTTGAATCTTCTTTTGCTGCTGCTTGCGGCAGTGCTCTGCGCACGGCGGCGCAACCTCTGGCAGCTGCCCGCCTTTGCGGCGGCAATCCTTGGGCTGCTGTTCAATGTGCTTGGCCCCCGGCACGCGGGTGCGCACAGCAGGCTTTTCTGGTGCAGGCTTCGCCGAGGCTGTCATCAAAAGCTTTATCCTTGCCGCGATGGAGTGGATTCGCTGGCTGGATGTACCGCTGCTTTGCCTGCTGGCGCTGCTGGCCCTGCCGCTGCTCCACCTTGCCCGCAGTGCCGCTCTGCCGGACCGTGTGTTCCGCCACCCGTTTTTTGGCGTGGCAGTCACCTTTGTGCTGATGTGGGGCATGATCTTCCTGCCGTCCTACACAATGGGCGGCATCGGCGCGGGGCGGCTTTTGAATGTCGTCTGGATGACCTTTGTGCTGGGGCTGGCTGCTACAGAGTTTCTTCTGCTCGGCTGGCTTGAGCGTGTGCGCGGCCTTTCCCTGCATAGTGCAGAGCAGTTTTGTAAACGCCATGCCCGGCACCTGCCACAGGCGGCTGCTTGTATGCTGGTTTGCATGGCCTGCATCGGCAGCCACACCGTTAAGGAGGGGCAGGACAACCACTTTGCCACCAGTCTGGAGGCTGCCTATGAGCTGGCAGACGGACAGGCCGCACGCTACGCTGCGGCACTGGATGCGCGGGAGGCGGTTCTGACCGATGCCGCCCAGCGGGATGTAACGATCCGCCCGCTGAACGGCGAGGAGCGCCTTGGCTCCTGTTCTACACTGATGTGGCGCCCGGGCCGGACAGTGTGGGCCTGACGCCCTATTTGACAAGCAGTCCGTCACGATTGCTGAGCCGAACGGATGATTTCCCCTGCCTTGTGCAAGGGTTTTGCGTGGTGTCAATTCCTATTGACAAAGTAGGAAACTGCGGTATACTATTCCGGTATACTACTGTAAAAGAGGGCACACGCCATGATCTACCTTGATTATACCGCCAACACCCCGGCAGACCCGGTCGTTCTGGACGCCTTTATTGCGGCGGAGCAACGCTACATTGCCAACCCCAACTCCACCCACATCGCCGGGCAGCAGGCCCGGGCTGAGATGGACCGTGTGACGACCTCCATTGCGCAGCACCTCGGCGTGCAGCCGGCCGAGATCATCTACACCTCCGGCGCAAGCGAGGCCAACAACCTTGCTGTCAAGGGCATTGCACAGGCCGCACGGCATATCGGTAAGCACATCATCTCCACCGAGCTGGAGCATTCCTCTGTGGGGGCGTCTTTATCCGTCCTGCAGCAGCAGGGCTACGAGATCGACCTGCTGCGCATCGGCCGTGACGGCAGGGTAGACCTTGACCAGCTGCGGGAGCTGCTGCGCGATGATACGGTTCTGGTAGCAGTCTGCGCCGTGGACAGTGAGTTGGGCACCGTGCAGCCCATTCGGGAAATTGCAGAGCTCGTCAAATTGTACCCCGGCTGCCGCCTGCATGTGGATGCAACACAGGCCGTAGGCAAAACGGAGCTCTGGCTGGACGGTGTGGACACCATGAGCTTTACGGCCCATAAATTTTACGGCCTCAACGGCATCGGTGCGCTGTATAAGCGGCGCGGGCTGGTGATCACACCGCAGATCTCCGGCGGGGCCAGCACTACGATCTACCGCAGCGGCACGCCAACGCTCGGGCTGGCGGTCAGTCTGGATACGGCGCTGACCCGGGCGCTGGACGCACAGGCGGCGCGCACTGCGCAGGTGCGTTTGCTGCATGACCGCCTTGTGGCAGCGCTGCGGCGCTACAGCCTTGTGCGCATCAACAGCCCCGAAACTGCAGTGCCGCACATCATCAATGTCAGCGTCACCGGCATCAAGGGGACGCGGTTCCAGCAGGCTCTCAGCGAGCAGGGGGTCTGTGTTTCGGTCAAATCGGCCTGTTCCTCGGATGGGATGCCGTCCAAGGCCGTGTTTGCCGTCAGCCGCGACCGCCGCAATGCGCTGTCCAGCTGGCGCATCAGCTTAAGCCACCTGACGACCGAGGAAGAAATCGAAGGCTTCCTGCAGGCCTTCGATACCTGCTACAAAACCCTGACAAACAAGGAGAATTGACCGTTGGAACGGCAATTAGAAGCATATCAAAAAATCGAGCGCAGCATCATCAAAAAATTTCGCAAGCAGCTGTGGACACCCTTTATCGTGGCCGTTAAGCGGTATGAGCTGATCCAGGCGGGGGACAAGATCGCCGTCTGTATTTCCGGCGGTAAGGATTCTATGGTCATGGCCAAGCTTTTGCAGGAGCTGCAGCGCCACAGCGAGGTTCCGTTTGAACTGGTCTATCTCGTCATGGACCCCGGCTATAACGAAATCAACCGCCAAAAGATCGAGAGCAACGCCGCACTGCTGCATATTCCCATCACGGTGTTTGAAACAAACATCTTTGATGTGGCAAACAACAGCGATAAATCTCCCTGCTACCTTTGTGCCCGGATGCGCCGTGGCCATCTGTATAAAAAAGCGCAGCAGCTTGGCTGCAACAAAATCGCGCTCGGCCATCATTTCAATGATGTTATCGAGACAACCGTCATGAGCATGTTCTACGGGCTCGCAGCTGCAGGCCATGCCGCCCAAGCTGCACAGCACAAATTTCCCGGGTATGACGCTGATCCGGCCGCTCTACTGCATCCGCGAGGAGGACATCATTGCATGGCGGCGGTACAATGACCTTGAATTTATCCAGTGCGCCTGCCGCTTTACCGAGGCATGCACCATCTGCGACAATGGGGGCGGCGGCTCCAAGCGGCAGGAGATCAAGGTCCTGCTGCGCCGCCTGATGCGTGACAATCCGAATATCGAGAACAGCATCTTCCGCAGCATCCACGCCGTTGCGCTGGACACAATGCCCGGCTACAAGACCGAGGGAGAGGAGCATTCCTTCTTAGAGCGGTTTGACCGTATTGAGGATGAGCTGAAAAACGCCCGGGAATGATTTGGCTGCTATACACAGGGGGTACCTATGAAACGGATCCTTTGCGCCGCTGTAATACTGCTGCTGGCAGGCTGCGCGTCACGGCCGGCTGATGTGATCGGCACACCTGCGCCGACGACAACGCCCGCCCAGACACCGGAAACTGCCCCGACCAGCCAGCCCGACCAAACAGATGAAACCGCAGCCGGTGAATATACGGCCATCCAGCTGCAGCAGCAGGATACCCGAAGCGGCCAGCTGCTGGCGCAGGACGGGCTTGCCACAGACGGCTATTATACGATGTGCATGGACGGAAAATGGGGCCTGATGAAAAGTGACGGCACCGTCCTGCTGCCCTGTGTCTCCGACCGGCCGATTGAACGCTGCGCCAACGGCTGTCTGCGCTGGCATTTTCTCAGCACCTCGGCCCCGATGGATGATGCGGAGCGCAGCAGCTATGAGGCGGCGCTCGCCGCAGAAAATGCCGGTACACTCTGCACCGGTGAGCATGACGGGCAGAGCTATACATGGACCTATGACATCAACACCGGCCGTGTATGCAAAAGCGCCGGCATGATGGGCGGTGCTGCCGAACTGAACGATGGCGATGCTCTGTATGGGGATTATCTGCCCTGTGTGCGGAGTGTGTGGACATCCGGAAACGGTGACCCGGACTATTATACGACAGCCGAGGGCGGCGGAATTGTTTTTGCCAATTCTGACGGAGACCTTCTGAACGGCATTACCTATGCGTCCGCAGGCTGCTTTTATGACCAGCCACTGGCCCCGGTGAAAATCGGTGATAAATGGGCCTACCTGGACCGGAAGGGAAATTTGGTAACGGAAGCTGTGTATGACGCAGTCTACGGCGGCTTGGATTTTTATGAGGATTACACGCCAAAGTATGCCTCGCCCCTGCTGAATGGGTATGCTGCCATCTGCCGTGACGGGAAATGGGGTGTGCTGGACGCCGCCGGGAAGGAGTACATCCCCTGCGATTATGCAGGTGCCGCTTGGAATGGCCATATCCTCTGGCTGCAGCGGGACGGACACTGGCAAAGCAGAACGCTGCCCGGCGTGCCGGAGCATTGGCAGGATGCCAAAATGCGCTTTCAGGTTGGTCCGAAGGAGCTAAAGGCAACAGACGCCTTTTGGCGGGTCACCGCAGCCGGAGGCCTGCGGCTGCGTGTAGGGCCGGACACAAGCTACGAAAAAATCAGCCTTGTGCCGGAATACACCGCCCTGCAGGAGCTGGGCCGCAGCGAAGATGGTTGCTGGATGCTGACTCTCTACGGCAGGTGGCACGGCTGGGTCAGCATGGATCATCTTGAAAAAATAACACAATGAAACAGCGCAGGAGCCATGCCGCCCAAGCATGGCTCCTGCGCTTTGCTTACCATTGCCGCCGGTACTGGCCCGGTGTTGTGCCCTCCACCTTTTTGAAGATGCGCGAAAAGTAATTGGCATCGCTCATGCCGCATTCCTGTGCGATAACCTCAATGTTTTTATCGCTGAATCGCAAAAGGCGCTTTGCCTGCGTGATGCGCAGCTGCATCAGGTAACCTGTGACCGTCTGACCGAACTGCTCCTTAAAAACGCGGGTCAGGTAGAATTTATTGATGTAAAACTGCTCCGCCAAAGCGTCCAGTGTGATCTTTTCTCCATAGTGGGCGTCAAGATAGTCCTTGATCTCCTGCAGGTTCTGCCGTTTTGCACTCCCTGCGCGCACGGCTTCGGGATGCCAGCTTTCCTGCATCAGCAGGGTCAGCAGGGCCAACAGCTTTTCACATATCTGCATGTCGCGCACATAATTGTCGGAATCTGCCAGCGTATACAGGGTTTCCAGCAGCGCGGCATAGGTGGCTGCATTCTCGGCGCGGAAACTTGGCTGACCGCCGCGCTCCTCGTACTTTTTGTAGATGGCGCCCATGTTCGGGCCGTAAAAATGCACCCAGCGCAGCTGCCACAGGTCCTCGCCCGTATAATGGCGGTACGGCTTGCGGCAGTCAAGAAATGCGCAGTCCCCGGCGCGCAGGGCGCGAGTGGTGCCATCATATTCCAAGGTGCCGCTGCCGCTCTCCACCATGAAGAACAGGTAGGAGGCCAACCCCTTACGGGTGCTGGCATGGGGGCTGCGCGCCTGCAGCCGGCCAACCTCCTGCAAATGCACAAGATTCGACCGTGCAAAGGGGGAGGGTGTATAAATAATGCGCTGGGAATGCACCAGCTTGCCGTCAAATAACGGGGTGTCCATAACTGTACCTTCCTTGTTTTGTCGGGGCGACCAATGGTCGCCTCGACATCTTAGCCTCTCAGCACTGCAAACCCAGTATACCAAAAAAGTCAATATAATGCTAGTCTTTTGCAAGATTCGCCCTGCAAAAAAGAAAAATAATGCGGTAGAATAACAAACATACAGAGAACTACGCGCAAAATCACCGCGCAAGATACAGATGAAAGGGAAACCGCATTATGAAAAAAGCACTGATCACCGGTGTTACCGGTCAGGACGGCAGCTATCTGGCAGAGTTTTTGCTTGAGAAGGGCTACGATGTCCACGGCGTTATCCGCCGCTCCTCCGTTGATTACCGTGAGCGCATCGCCCATCTGGAGGGTCACCCCAACTTCCACCTGCACTACGGCGATCTGAGCGATTCGATGAGCATCCTCTCGGTCGTCAGCACCGTGCGCCCTGATGAGATCTACAATCTGGCCGCCCAGAGCCATGTGCAGGTCAGCTTCGATGTGCCGGAGTTCACGGCCGATGTCGATGCCACCGGTGTGCTGCGCGTGCTGGAGGCTGTGCGTCTCTGCGGCCTGAAGGACACCTGCCGCATCTATCAGGCCTCCACCTCCGAGCTGTACGGCAAGGTCGAGGAGGTCCCCCAGAACGAGAACACCCCGTTCCATCCCTACAGCCCCTATGCTGTCGCCAAGCAGTACGGCTTCTGGATCGTAAAGGAATACCGCGAGGCCTACAACATGTTCTGCTGCTCAGGTATCCTCTTCAACCACGAGTCTGAGCGCCGCGGCGAGACCTTCGTCACCCGCAAGATCACGCTGGCTGCCGCCCGCATTGCGCAGGGCAAGCAGGACAAGCTCTATCTCGGCAATCTGTCCAGCCTGCGCGACTGGGGCTATGCCAAGGATTATGTCGAGTGCATGTGGCTGATTTTGCAGAACAAGACCCCTGAGGATTTTGTGATCGCTACCGGCGAGCAGCACTCCGTGCGTGAGTTCTGCGAGCTGGCCTTCCACAATGTCGGCATCGAGCTGGAATTTGTGGGCGAGGGCATGAACGAAAAGGGCATCGATAAGGCTACGGGCAAGGTCGTCATCGAGGTCAGCCCCGATTTCTACCGCCCCACCGATGTTGTCAACCTGTGGGGTGACCCCAGCAAGGCCAAGCGCGAGCTGGGCTGGAACCCCACAAGACCACCTTTGCAGAGCTTGTCAAGATCATGGTCGATCATGACATGAAGAAGGTCGCCGTAGAGCGCGCCGAGGAGCATATCAAGACCAATCTGGCTGAATATCTCGAAAAGGGCGTTATCAAATAATTTCATCAAAAGCATCAAAAGAAGGTAACAATCATGATGGAAAAGAATGCTAAAATTTATGTCGCCGGCCATCGCGGCATGGTGGGCAGCGCCATCGTGCGCGAGCTGCAGCGTCAGGGCTACACCAATATCATCACCCGCACGCATAAGGAGTTGGACCTCTGCCGTCAGGAGGATGTCGAGCGCTTTTTTGCAGAGGAAAAGCCCGAGTATGTCTTTCTGGCAGCCGCCAAGGTCGGCGGTATCGTTGCCAATCAGGAGGCACTGGCTGACTTTATGTGGTTTAATATGACGCTGGAAATGAATGTCATCCACTCCGCATGGCAGAACGGCTGCAAAAAGCTGGAATTCCTCGGCTCCTCCTGCATTTATCCCCGTATGGCGCCCCAGCCGATGAAGGAAAGCTGCCTGCTGACCAGCGAGCTGGAAAAGACCAACGAGGCCTACGCCCTCGCCAAAATCAGCGGCCTGAAATACTGTGAGTTCCTGAACCGCCAGTACGGCACCGACTATATCTCGGTCATGCCCACGAACCTGTACGGCCCCAACGATAACTATCACCCGACCCACAGCCATGTGGTCCCGGCACTGATTCGCCGCTTCCATGAGGCCAAGGTCAACGGTGTGGAGAGTGTTACCTGCTGGGGCGACGGCTCTCCGCTGCGTGAGTTCCTGTATGTGGACGATCTGGCCAACCTGTGCGTTTCCTGATGAACAACTACTCCGGTAACGAGACTGTCAACGCCGGCACCGGCAAGGAGCTGACCATCAGGGAGCTGACCGAGCTGGTTGCCAAGGTCGTGGGCTATACCGGCGAGATCAAGTGGGACACCTCCAAGCCCAACGGCACGCCCCGCAAGCTGTTGGATGTCTCCAAGGCCACGAACCTCGGCTGGACCTACAGGACCGAGCTGGAGGACGGCCTGCGCCTGTCCTATGAGGACTTCCTACACAACCCGATGCGCGCCGAGCGCTGAAAGGAAATGCTATGAATATCATTCTGCTGTCCGGCGGCTCCGGCAAGCGCCTGTGGCCGCTGTCGAACGATATCCGCTCCAAGCAGTTCATCAAGATCTTCAAGACCGATGACGGCTACGAGTCGATGGTCCAGCGCGTCTACCGCCAGATCAAAGAGGTGGACGCTGATGCCAGCGTGACGATTGCCACCAGCAAGACGCAGGTGTCGTCCATCCACAACCAGCTTGGCAACTCGGTCGGCGTCTGCGTTGAGCCCTGCCGCCGCGATACCTTCCCGGCAATCGCACTGGCCACAGCCTATCTGCACGATGTAAAGGGCGTGGGCCTCGATGAGGCTGTGGTTGTCTGCCCGGTTGATCCGTATGTCAACAATGACTATTTTGCCGCGTTAAAGGATCTCTCCGATCTTGCGGAAAAGGGCAGCGCCAACCTCTCGCTCATGGGCATTGAGCCGACCTATCCCAGCGAAAAGTACGGCTACATCATCCCGGAGAGCGCCGATGCCGTCAGCCCGGTCAAGACCTTTAAGGAAAAGCCCGATGCCGCCACAGCCGAAAAGTACATTGCGCAGGGTGCGCTTTGGAACGGCGGCGTATTTGCCTACAAGCTGCGCTATGTGCTGGACAAGGCACATGGAGCTGATCGACTTTACCGATTATCAGGACCTTTTCCGTAAATATGATACGCTGAAGAAGATCAGCTTCGATTATGCGGTCGTTGAGAATGAACCGAAGATTCAGGTCATGCGCTTTGCAGGCCAGTGGAAGGATATGGGCACCTGGAACACACTGACCGAAGCCATGCAGGAGCCGAGCATCGGCAAGGCCATGCTGAATGAGACTTGTGAGAATGTGCATGTTCTCAATGAACTGGATGTACCTGTGCTTTGCATGGGACTGAAGGATGTTGTTGTCTCTGCCAGCCCGGAGGGAATCCTTGTCTCCGATAAGGAGCAGTCCAGCTATATCAAGCCCTATGTGGACAGCATCCACCAGCAGATCATGTTTGCGGAAAAGTCGTGGGGCTCCTTCCGCGTGCTGGATGTGGAGGATGAAAGCCTGACCATAAAGATCACGCTGAACGCCGGTCACGGCATGAACTACCACAGCCACGAGAACCGCGATGAGGTCTGGACCGTTATCTCGGGCACCGGCCGCGCAATTCTGGACGGCAGGGCACAGCCCGTCAAGGCAGGGGATATCCTGACGATGAAAGCTGGCTGCAAGCACACGATTCTGGCTGATACCGAGCTGAAGGTGATCGAGGTGCAGCTTGGCAAGGCCATCAGCGTGGAGGATAAGCAGAAGTATCCCATGCCGCAGGCTTGACAGGCTGTAAATTTCGCGCTATACTAAACAGGTATTCGCAAAACACAATGACGGAGTAAGTACGCGCAATGCGCCTTGGGTAAGAGAGGGCGGTCACCGGCTGTAAGCCGCCTGCAGGGACTATGCGCGGAAGTTCCCTTCCGAGTGGTGCGCGGGAAAGGCCCAACGGCCCGGTAGTGCGCAACGGCCCTGCACCGTTACCCGCAGCAAAGAGTGCCGTATTGCATAATGCGGAACACGGGTGGTACCGCGGAGAATTGTATTTACAAGGCTTCGTCCCTGATTTCACACAGGGACGGGGCCTTTTTATTTGGCTCCGGCCCAAAAGCCAAGCAGAGGTGTACTATGGAAGAAAAAATCAAGGAGCTGCGCGCCGCTATTGAGCAGGCCGGCGCAGCCGTCACTGACAAAGCCCAGCTTTCTGACTTCTGGCAGAAATACCTGAGCAAAAAACGGCGAGGTTGCAGGCCTGACCAAGAGCCTGCGCGATGTCCCCAAGGAGGATCGCCCCGCCGTCGGCAAGACCATCAACGAATTCAAGCAGTGGGTCGAGGCTCAGTACCAGACCCTGTCTGAGCAGGTCGAGAAGGCGGCGCTGGCTGCCCGCAACGCTGCCGAGACGGTGGACATTACGATGCCTGCCAAGATCCGCACGACCGGCAACCTGCACCCCATCACCCTTGTCAAGAACGAAATCATTGATGTATTCTCCGGCATGGGCTTTGAAATTTATGAAGGCCCCGAGATCGAGGACGATGACCACAACTTCACCCGCCTGAATGTGCCAAAAAACCATCCCGCCCGCGATATGCAGGATACCTTCTATGTTGCGGACGACATTGTGCTGCGCACCCAGACCAGCGGCGGCCAGATCCGTGTAATGGATTGCGAAAAGCCCCCCATCAAGGTGCTGGTACCCGGCCGTGTGTTCCGCTCCGACTCGGACGCGACCCACTCCCCGATGTTCCACCAGATGGAAGGTCTGGTCGTTGACAAGGGCATCACCCTCTGCGACCTGCAGGGCATGCTGGATAAGTTCGTGCAGGCCCTGTTCGGTGCCGAGGTCAAGACCCGTCTGCGTCCTTCCTATTTCCCGTTTACTGAGCCGAGCGTCGAGGTCGATGTTTCCTGCTTTGAGTGCGGCGGCAAGGGCTGCCCGCTCTGCAAGCATACCGGCTGGATTGAGGTGCTGGGCGCCGGTGTTGTACATCACAGCGTGCTGGAAAACTGCGGCATCGACCCCAATGTCTACTCCGGCTTTGCCTTCGGCATCGGTATCGAGCGTATCGCCATGCTGAAATACGGCATCAACAACATCGGACTGATGTTTGAAAACGATCTGCGCTTCTTGAAGCAGTTCGAGGATTGACAGGGGAGGAGTACAGAGTATGAAAGTACCATTCAGCTGGTTAAAGCAATATGTTGATATTGATGTCACCGCGCAGGAGCTGGAGGATAAGCTCTTCGGCTGCGGCTTTGAGGTCGAGGAGCTGATCGACCTCGGCGGTGAGATCTCCAAGGTCGTTGTCGGTGTTGTGACCGAGTGCGTCCCGCAGGAGGGAACGCATCTGCACATCTGCAAGGTGGACTGCGGTGACTATGGTCACGACATCCAGATCTCTACCGGCGCAGCCAATGTCTATGCCGGTATGCACACCGCTGCCGCACTGGACGGCTCCACGCTGCCCGGCGGCATCACCATCAAGGCTAAGCCCCTGATGGGCATTGAGTCCAACGGTATGCTCTGCAGCGGCGAGGAGCTGGGGCTGAACGATGATCTTTACCCCGGCTCTGAGGTCTACGGTCTGCTCGACCTGCCGAAGGACACCGTTCCCGGCACGCCGATTCAGGAGGTCGTGGGACTCAACGATTATATCTTTGACATCTCTATCACTGCCAACCGCGCCGATTGCCAGAGCGTGCTGGGCATTGCCCGCGAGGTTGCAGCTGTGCTGAAAAAGCCTCTCAAAATGCCCGCCACCGACTACACCGTCAGCGATTACACCGAGCCGCGCCTCTCCATCCGCGTTGAAGCGGAGGATCTCTGCCCGCGCTACATCGGCCACTATGTACGCAACATCACACCGGGCGAGTCCCCGCGCTGGATGCGCCGTCAGCTGGCCTTGTGCGGCCTGCGCAGCATCGACAATGTAGTCGATATCACCAACTATGTCATGCTGGAGATCGGCCAGCCGATGCATGCCTTTGATATGGACACGCTGGATAGCTGCCAGATCCTCGTCCGCCGCGCTAAGGACGGCGAGAAGATCACAACGCTCGATGAGAAGGAATTCACCCTGACGCCCAACAACCTCGTCATCTGCGACGGCTCCAAGCCGGTCGCGCTGGCCGGCGTCATGGGCGGGCTGAACAGCGAGATCAAGAGCACCACGACCCAGCTGCTGTTTGAGAGTGCCAAGTTCGCCCGCGACAACATCCGCAAGACTGCCCGCGGTCTGGGCCAGAGCACCGATGCCTCCAGCCACTACGAAAAGGGCATCTCAGAATATACAACCGAGCTGGGCATGGCCCGCGCCCTGCATCTGATTCAGGAGCTGGGCTGCGGCGAGGTCACCGCCACCCATTTCGACTGCTCGGCCGGTGCCCCGCGTGAGGGTAAGCATTTCACTGCCAAGATCAGCGGCATCAACGCGATTTTGGGCATCACCGTTCCGACTGACGCCATTCTCGACATTCTGAACCGCCTGCAGTTTGAGGTCAAGCTTGCGGCGGACGGCGACACGATGCAGGTCGTTGCGCCCCGCTGGCGCGAGGACATCGAGGTCGGCGAGCCCGACCTTGCCGAGGAGGTCATCCGCGAGTACGGCTATGAGCATATCGTGCCTACCTTCCTGAAGGCTGCCACCGTCACCACCGGCGGTCTGACGGCGGAGCAGAAGGCACAGGCCAAGGCCAAGCGTACCATGTGTGCGCAGGGCTTCTATGAGGCAGAAACACTGGCCTTCTACGCTGATGCCGATCTGGATATGCTGCACATTGCCGCTGATGCCCCCGAGCGCAATGTCATCCGCATTTTGAACCCGATCTCCTCTCATCTGACCATCATGCGCCCGCTAAGCTGGCACCGTCCCTGCTGAATGTGGTCGTTGACAACCTGCGCAAGGGCAATGCCGAGGGCCGCCTTTTCGAGATGTCCAACATCTACATTCCGAAGCAGCAGCCCATCACCGAGCTGCCGGAGGAACGCCTGCATCTTGGCTTTGCCGCATGGGGCAGCGAGGAGGACTTCTTTGCCGTTAAGGGCGCGGTCGAAAGCTTCGGCGCAGCATTCGGTGTCGAGCTGACCGTTGCGCGTGCGGCCGATGTTGCATGGCTGCATCCCGGCATCGCCGCCTATATCCTCTGCAAGGGGGAGCGTGTCGGCGTTTTCGGCAAGCTGGCCAACGATGTCACCGCCGAGCTCAAGCTGCCCAAGGACAGCCGCGGCAACCTGAACATCTATCTGGGCGAGATCGACTGGGTGGCCTTCCACGCGCTGGTGCCCGCAGCCATCCACTACCAGCCCATCCCTGCGCTGGCCCCGGTACAGCGCGATCTGGCGCTTGTAGCCCCCGAAAGCATGGAGTGCGGCACCCTCGTAAGCGAGATGCAGCGCGCCTGCAAGCAGCTTGTCAAGGTCGAGCTGTTTGACATCTACCGCGGTGAAAAGCTGGGTGCGGGCAAAAAGAGCATGGCGTTCAGCCTCTCCTTCCAGCCGGACACCAAGCCCCTGACGCCCGATGAGATTGACCGCTTCGTCAAGAAGATTCTCGGCAACCTTAAATTCAAGCTGGGCATTGAGATCCGCGAGTGATTCTCTTTGCGTAAACAGAGTGCTGCTGCATCTGATTTTGGTACAGCAGCGCTTTTTTTGCAGCGTTTTCTGTGGAAGCGCTATCTTCATCTGGCTTTACAATTCTGAGTCCGATTTTTCGCCCGTATCCTCTTGCATTTTCTTCTGCAGCATCGTATAGTAAACCTAGACTTGACATTCAGACAGGGAGAATCACTATGGCAAAAATCCGTCGCAGCGACCTTGCGCCGCAAGAGCCGCCCGCCGCGCCCCACGCGGCCCTTTACGATCAGGACAACGATACAGACTTTACCCCGACTGCACCTGCTGGCCCCGAGAAAAAGCGCGGCAGCCTTGCCTACACGCTGGCCATGCTCTTTTTCGGCGTTGTTTTTCTGGTCAGTGCCGGGCTGCTTGTCAAGCGCTTTGCGGATGACCGCAGGACAGAAAACGAGTTTGCCGAGCTGCAGTCTATGATCGACACAGCTGCCACGCCGCAGCCGTCCGGGGAGAGCGTCAACCCCAACGGAGCCAAGTTTGCCGCCCTGCGCGATAAGAACAGCGATTTCATCGGGTGGCTCTCGATTGATGGCACAGAGTTGGATTTCCCGGTTATGTACGCGCCAAACAATAAGGATTTCTATCTTCGTCACGACTTTAACAAGAACTACAGCATCTACGGCGTGCCGTACCTTGACGAAAACACAACGCTCGGTGCCAATGCTGAGAGTGATAATCTCGTCATCTACGGCCACAATATGAAGACCGGCGCGATCTTTGGCTGCCTGACCGAGTATAAGAAGGCCAGCTACTATCAGGAGCATCCCTTCATTGAGTTTGACACCGTGTACGGGGATGCAAAATACGAGGTATTTGGCGCGTTCGCCATTGATGTTGTCAACGACACCTCGTTTGTCTATAACCAGTATATTGATATGGACGCGCAGACCTACGATGCCTATGTGGAGGAGGTTCTGTCCCGCAGTGATGTGGACAGCGGCATCCGCCCGGCTTACGGGGAGCAGCTGCTGACCCTTTCAACCTGTGAGTATTCGTCCGCCAACGGGCGCTATGTAGTCGTGGCGCGCCGGGTTTCCTGAGGGGGACACCGCACGAATAGCAGCGGGGACGATACGCCCTAATTTATCAAAGCAATGGCAGCACAAACTTAATAATCTTTTGTAAGCAGCACAAAAAGCAGGAAAATTCCGTTTTACACTTGCTATTCTTCGCTGAATATGGTACGCTATCCAATGCGCGATACTTTTTGATTCGGTCTTATATGGTGTAAGAAACGGGAAAAGGAGAATCCGCGCAGCGGGCGGCCGTAGCCCTTGACGGCCGCCCGCATTGTTTTTGTGTGGCATACAGTATAGCAAATTTGGGCCAAACAGTAGACATTTTGTGCAAAAAGGAATATACTATACAAGTATTTTTTACTTTTGCCCGTTAAAGTGGGAAGGTCATACTGAACAACTGCATAAAGGAGGAACCCTGTTATGTGCGGAATCGTAGGCTTTACCGGTGCAGCACAGGCTGCACCCATTCTGCTGGACGGTCTGTCCAAGCTTGAATACCGCGGTTATGACTCGGCCGGCATCGCGGTGCAGAACGCCGCAGGCAAGATTGAGGTCGTAAAGGCAAAGGGCCGCCTGAAGGTTTTAAGCGAGATGACGGACGGCGGCAATGCCGTACACGGCAGCTGCGGCATCGGCCACACCCGTTGGGCCACCCACGGGGAGCCGTCTGTGGTCAACGCGCACCCGCATTATTCCCGTGACCAGAAGATCGCCGTGGTGCACAACGGCATCATTGAAAACTATCAGGAGATCAAGGACCGTCTGCTCAACAAAGGCTTTACCTTTGTCTCTCAGACCGACACCGAGGTCGTGGCACAGCTGCTGGACTACTACTACACCGGCGAATCCGCAGGCAACGCGCTGGATGCCATCACCCGCATGATGCTGCATGTACGCGGCTCCTATGCGCTGGGCGTGCTTTTTGCCGATGAGCCCGGTGTCATCTATGCCGTGCGCAAGGACAGCCCGCTCATCGTTGGCCAATGTGAGGACGGCGCCATCATCGCCTCCGATGTGCCTGCGCTGCTCAAGTACACCCGCACGGTCTACTACATCGACAATCTCGAGATCGCACGCCTGACCCCGGACTCCATCGAATTCTTCAACATCGACAAGGAGCCCATCACCCGCGAGTCCACAACCATCGAATGGGATGCCGAGGCTGCCGAAAAGGGCGGCTATGAGCATTTCATGATGAAGGAGATCAATGAACAGCCTGCGGCCGTGCGCGACACGATCTCTCCGCGCCTGAAGGACGGGAAAATCGACCTGTCTGAGCTGGCACTGGACGAGGATTCGATCAAAAATGTGCGCCGTCTGTATATCATCGGCTGCGGCTCGGCCTATCATGTGGGTATGGCGGCGCGCTATGTGTTTGAAAGTCTGGCCCGCATCCCGGTCGAGGTCGATGTCGCCAGTGAGTTCCGCTACCGTGACCCCGTGCTTGAGCATGACTCTCTTGCCATGGTCATCAGCCAGAGCGGTGAGACCGCCGATACGCTGGCGGCACTGCGTCTGTGCAAGGAGCGCGGCGTGCGCACCGTTGGCATCGTGAATGTAGTCGGCTCCAGCATCGCCCGCGAGGCAGACGCAACCATGTATACCTGGGCCGGACCGGAGATCTCGGTGGCCACCACCAAGGCTTACAGTACCCAGTTGGCAGCCTGCTACCTGTTGGCCACTGAGTTTGCCCGGGTGCGCGGCACACTGGCTGACGGCCAGTATGAGCAGCTGGTCGCAGAACTGGAGGCCCTGCCGGAGAAGATTGAAAAGACGCTGGCGGATAAGGAGCGCATCCAGTGGTTTGCCAGCAAATATGCCAACGCCAAGGATGCCTTCTTCATCGGCCGCGGCCTTGACTACGCCGTTGCGCTGGAGGGCAGTCTGAAATTCAAGGAGATCAGCTACATCCACTCTGAGGCCTTCGCCGCAGGCGAGATGAAGCATGGCCCGATTTCGCTGGTCGAGAACGGCACCCTTGTGGTCGGCATCCTGACCCAACCGGACCTGTTTGAAAGAGTGTTTCCAACATGGTTGAAGTCAAGAGCCGCGGCGCCTTCCTGATGGGTCTGACCACCTACGGCAACTACAGCATC